>Ga0307515_10005345_pt1 | contig 26086 bp, 31 predicted proteins | sample 17_EM_MG_FD_194513 | JGI IMG/M metagenome (GOLD analysis project Ga0307515, IMG submission 194513) | Populus trichocarpa ectomycorrhiza microbial communities from riparian zone in the Pacific Northwest, United States - 17_EM | ecosystem: Host-associated > Plants > Roots > Unclassified | place... | reverse complement strand
GGCGAAGGAACCTTGGTCGTTCCACGATTTCATCCGACTAAACGCGTGGAAGTGGGTCCCGGGTGAGAGTAAGGGTGCGGATGATCATCAAGATTATCTAGAAGTGGATAGAAGGAGGGACACGGAGCAAGACGTTTTTTGGGAACCGTCGCGGGGATGACGCGCGATGAGCTAGACAACCGAGAACAAGAGTCTGGAATATAGACCAGAGACCCCACCAACGGGTTCTGTTAATCCCTCCATCTCTAAATGTGCCTGGACGCCCTTTCGAACGCCTCACCCCGGCCCATATCCCGACTCGGAGTACGTACAACAGCCCATCTCGTTTGGCATACGCATTTCACGTTCCGATGTGTTTTCGATTCGTTGGGAGTGCCTGGATCCTGATCTGAAGTCGTCCCTCTCAACCCTGACCCACCCATGGCATTCCGCCTCGACGGAGCCTTTGATGTTTTACCCGATGGTAAACCCATTCTGCCGGCGCGCCTTTATGTCACCGAGACGACGCACATGAGGTTTATCCGAGGATCGGTTGTCACAAAGTGGTGGTGACAAAGTGACCCGAACCATATTCCTGTCCGCCATGTCTGCGCCTGCATCTGTGTCCATGCCCATGACCGCTCTACCCAATACCAGAGCTACCACTACCACCCAACCACAACCGATGCAGACACCACAAACACAGCTGCAGCCACAACATCAGTCGCATCCTTCGCGTGATGACGAACTTATAGAAGAAACTTTCAAAGACCCAAACCCACCGCCATGCAAGTGCGGTGACGGTTGCAGTTGGAGTCCCTACTGGTACGTCGCGTCACGTATGGTGTCTTGCGAAGACCTCGGGTTGATTTCTGCACGGAATTTCAGGTGGACCACGACGTGCAAGTGCTGCTTGTGTTGTTGTGGAACTACTTTCGGCTGTTGTCAACTTTGCAGTTAATCCTGACTTCAGGTGAAAACGACCGACGGTATGACGGGCCACAGCGGACAAAATTGATGCGCCTGCTCCCGCGTTCGCGCAGGCCCATTTTCTGCCTGTTTTCTTCCTACCTATTTTCTTTCCCGCTCTTCATGCTGGACATCAATTCACCCTCATATAGATTTCGTTGACTGGACAGGAAACTACCAAATGGGAGGAGCAGATATTAATCGGAGGATGACTATCCATACCACTACATAATATTATTTCCGCTGTAGAAGAGTGCCAGTAGCAGGGTCGACGACCCCGCAGGGCAGTTGGGGTCTCTCTCCCTCCCTTCAGGGTCCTCAAGTATTGATTTACAGTACACACGGATATAACCCTATGAATAGCCGCAAACACGGCTTGTGACGCACACAAGAATGAAAGGCGATCTTACATCCCGAAATAGAGGGAAACGAGGGATATATGGACTAAGTGACGCGCACCATACTAACGAATTTTACGACAAGTCCCTTGAGCGCTGGGGCTGCGCTTGCGCGAACGCGAGAGCAGGGACATCAATTTTGTCCATTGTGGCCCGTCATACGACGGGCTTTTTCTGCCGGGTGTCGTGGCTTAGGGATGAGAGGCCTGGGAATATCCCATAGCGCCGGCACGCTTACTCTGCATTTGGGTCTGCATTTCCAAAGCAAGATCTTCACTTTCTGCCTTCGCCTCCACGTCGCGCCCTTCCTCAACGGTTCCTTGGATCAATGGCTCGTGGGCGAAGAGATGAAAGTAAATCCACGATGACCGAAATACCCCACGCACGATACACCACTATCCAACCTTAACAATGAGCATGCCTAGGTTCTTCCACGAGGAACATCGCCTCCTTCCCGTACAAAAGTTGACCCTGTTCCACGTCCCCCCAAATGACCCGCTTTTCCTCCGTCCCATCGCTAGTCCCTTCGAGGGGGAACCAAACGCCTTCTATGTTAGTTCCCGTGCCCTCCCACACTCTAGGATCCAAGTAGACGTCGACCCTATCCGCTCCATATCTATACACCGGTTTCCTCCTCCGTCTTCCCCTTCCCCTTTCTCTCGATCCTCCCCCGCCAATATAATCTCCACCGGTCGTCTCACCCACCCGCTCCTTCTTCCTCGTTCCGAAGATCATGAACTGGAGCAAGACGATCATGAGTGTGAGGAACGTCAGCCCGATGATTCCCACGACCAGTATAGCGGCTGAATCAAGGACGGGAAATTGATCGATCCACGGTTTGGGACCGTATTGGTACGAACTGTCGGCGGTAGGCGTTGGTGGAAGAGAAATGTTTGGGAAATGGGTGTCGCTTTTGCTAATGATTACCGCTCCCGCCAGACTGGGACGCACAAATTTGAGGCCGGGGTTAGGTGCGCGATAGGGGGAGCGGAATGGAACGGTGTACTTACACTGCGGGGGTCAGGGGACAGACATACAAACACAGAAATCTCAGCCCCATTCGACAAAATGACCGTGGAGATCAAACGACTCGAGATCTGGGGGTGGAATCGGAGAGGTGGTGGTACTGCGAGAAGTAGGAGAGTTAGGCTTTCAAGGAAGAACCCCCCCCACCCCTTTATAGCTACACAGGGGCTCCAGAGCATTCAGTGCTTACACATATCGGATCCCCGGAATGAGAGTTTTAGAGTTGCTCCCGCACCGAGGAACTCCTATCAAATCGATCCGGACCGAGTTTCGAAGCCAACTCGGAGGGAAACAGAGTCCATGTATACTGGTAGGTGGTGGTTACAGACGTGTGAGGGTAACGTCAAGTACGCCCACAAGGGTTTGTACTATTCGTCTTCGTCATCGTCAATCAGGAATTCCTGGATCTCTCCCTTCATCCCCTCCCGATCCATGAGCTTCGCCTGGGTCCACACGGGCAACGAGACCATCACTCCACTCTCAACAGTCGAAACACTCTTGCTACTCCGACTAGTTAGTGTCCCCTGGCAAGAGTAACAAAGCAACGGGACAAGGGACCTCGAAGGCGGATCTTGCGCCGACTGTGCAGAGGTCACATCGGTCAACGACCGTATAGATATTTGGGACTTCCATTTATCCAAATTGCCTTGTACGGGTCTGCATCCTTCAGCCGCTTGTACGAAAGGGAATGCGAGCAACAACGACGTACCTTTGGCAAATCGAGCAAGTGCCCGCGGGTACATCCTTCGACACTAACTTGGCGCAGGTCCTTGTAATTGTTGACACGGTAGAAGGGTAGTCCTTCTCCAATCCTAGTATAAACTCTAAATTATAATTGGTGAGCGAACGACTCGTGAACGTGTGCGCCCTCGACCGACATACCTTTGGTAAGTCCACCTATACTTTGTCTCCCACCTGGCCACTTCTCCTTCCCAATGACTTTCAACCCTCTCCACCACGCATACGTCCCACATTCTTTCACGCCAACATCCCTCAACGGCCGGACCAACCTAATATCCCTCTCCTTCCCTCCAGCCGACGTCGATGGTGGTGTCCAATCTTCCTGAGCTTCCTCGCGAACGTTATACCCGCCACCCTGGGAAACCCCCGAGATGAGTGAGATCGCCAACGAGGTCAGGGATGTGCCCAGCAACACATGAGATGAGTTTGTTGATTGGGCGACGTGTAGGAGTAGGACCCGAACCAGGGTTTGGATACTGGAGTGAACAGCGGTTTGGGTCGGTAGTGAGCGGAAGTATGTTTGCAGTGATTCGAGTGGAGTGGATGAGTCATCTAAGAGTTTGAATTCGAGGTCTAAGGGGAAACCATCAGAAACGGAGTTGTAGCCATAGGTATCCACAACGCACCAGAATCGAGTTCCACCACAAAGTCCGACTTCGCCAATGGCCCACCACGGATCGTCTTCCACCACCGTCTGTCAAAAGCATTTGAAAGGCGGATGGGGACTAACTCGAAGGCGGGGTACGACTCTTGGATGAACTTCGCCACCTCTGCGGTTCTATCTGGCATCTGCTCCGTCCAATCGTCAGCACACCAATGCGCGACGCTCTGGACGAATGCACCTGGGGGTAAACCTCGTTCACTTCAACATAACACACAGTGACCTTCTTCCAAATATCGTCGTTCCTGGGATTGTTCCCCTTCTTCTCGTCCACCTCCTCGGAAGAATAGTAACATCTCCTCACGAGGTCTAGTAGAACCGTCGAACCCAATCCACCGGAGAACCCGATCGTTAGGTTCCCCCAGGGTTTGAGCACGGCTTTCTTCTGGCCGGAGATGTTTATGAATGGCTCGAGGCCTTTCTTGAATTTATGCTTCACGAGAGGGTCGAAACACGATCTGAACCAAACGAGAAAAGAGATATCGTTAGCAGTTGGTGGACAGTTTCAAAGACGCAACAGATAACTCAACTTGCAATATACAACGTGTCGAATAACAGTATTCCCTGTGTTCTCCTTACACTTGACACACGCGTTGGATCTATCAAACTTCGGCTTTTCTGTTGGCGGAAACCGGTCAATGTCCCGCCGCAGATCGGAGTGCTTAGGAAGAAGTCTGACCCACTTGCCATCAACATAGACTCTCCCTGTGCACCCTGGATCTCAGCAGCCGTACTGCAAGACATGATTAAAGGCAACCCTCGGCCTAGGTGTTAATGGTGGAGGGGTGTAAGTAAACGATCCCGCAACGAAAATGGGCGAGTCAAATCTACCCGGGCCGGAGTTATCCGGTGTTGCCGATGGGTAGAAGCGCCAAGGGACCCACCACGCCTGGATAAGATAAATAAGCTCTGTTAGGGACAGTGGATACGCATGTAACGACCGTGGGATATTTCAACGAGCGAAGGGGTGCGGAGACCATACTTTACGAAAGTTCTTTGGTCTAGAAACACAAGAATGTAGCTATCGAATTCGAAGATTATAATGTGACGAAGTTATGAAGGAGTGAAGGCGAGAAACATGCAAAGGAGTGGCAATAAGAATGGTAAAGCTACAGATGCAAGAATGCAGAAATTGTGGGGAAGAATGTATTAGGCGAGCAAAGGCAACAAAGCTCCGATTCGGAGGGAATCGGTAAAGGGTGGTCATAAAACAGGGTCGTGGCTTCATGTACATTCTCTGAACATTGAAAAAAAACATCAGAACCATTAATCACATCAAGAAACGGCCAAAGGGGTGAGAAAAATAAGCGAAAGGAACCCAAACAAGAAACTCTCGGGACCTCAAGCGGTCCTATTCGAGGTCGTTCCTGGCAAGACGAGCTTCACCATGTTCACGATCCTCAGATCGGGACGCCGCGATTTGATCCCGTACAATGCCCTCGCGGACTCTCGGAACCCTCCGCTCGAAAGCCACAATTTCAACGTCCTCAAGGGAGGTCCCGATACCGAATCCGAGGTTGTTGGATGTTGATCAACACTGGGAGGTTCAAGCATTACAATGCTCAAAGCGCTGATCAACTTGTGGTCGACCGATTTCAATTCCAACTCCTCCAGGCTGATCAACCGCGGCAGAAACTCGGAGAACGCGGCGGGGTCCAGATGAACGCCGTTGATTGCGAGGGTTCGCAGGCACGAGGGGAAACCACATGTCTGCTTGTCAGGACGACGAAGTGACGAGGGACCAGGGGCGATTAGAGGGGGAGAAAGAGAGGTGGAGTTACGGTGAGCCCCGCTCATTCCTGTGAGGACACCCAATATTAAGGTGGAATCGTGGGCGTGGAAGTCATCGAACATGGCGTGTTCAAGGGTGCCGAGCAAGCTTGAGCCGATATCCTCGAGGGAAAGCTCCTCCGCGGTCGGAACTCGGAACACTTCCAACAACTCGGCAGCATCCTCTACGTTCCACCATCCAAGCGTCAGCTTCTTGAGATGAGACATAGTGGTCGGAGCGCCATCAAGTTCCTCGAATCCACGTGGACAAGGAGGGGACAGGGCGACGAGGGAGAGCGAGTTCAACTCTGGGGAGGCGGCGAGGATCTGACGGAGCTCCTGAAGGGAGGGGGAGACGCTGTGCGACTGGTGCCGTAGGTCAAGGGAAATAAGATCCTTAAACCCGCTGCGGGAGTAGTCGATGTGAACTCCGGAAAGGACGACGTGTCGCAACTTTGGAAGGCAAGCATTACCACCAAATAATTCGATGGGAGTGACGGATTCGGGTGCAGTGCCGGGGAGTCCTGCGTAGGCGTTGCACCTGTTCAACGAGAGCGTCTCCAAAACCGGTAAGGAGGAGAACATGGTAGAGTAGGCGAGGAAAGTGTGCATTGGTTCCCAGTTATCCGTGAAGACCGATAAACTTCTCCACCGTGGGTGAGAAGGACCAAGCCACTCCATAATCTCAACCATGTCGAACGATATGACCGGGTGCTGGTCTTCATCAAACTCCCAAGTCCACTCTGGATCGCGAACATCAACGTGCACATCGATCGGCCGGTTCTTGGAGCGCGCGAGGGCAACCTTCGCTCGAGCGATCTGCTCGGCTGCGAACGGGAACGTGACGACGATGAACGTCCAAAAGAGACTGGTGTTAACGACGATGGCTCGCCAACGCGACGAAACGTGGGACAGGATATCGGGAACGTCGAGTCGGGATTCTTCGGAGACAAACGTGGCGGCCACAAATATCTCGGTCAGGACCTCGTTTGGAAGGGAATGAATGGTAGTCCTCGGTTTTCGAGCTCTGCTCGTCTTCGTCTTGGTGAAGCGTCGTTTGAGCATCGTCGGGGCCGGGCCACGGCGCTGGGTGTTGGTGATATTTCGAAGCAACATGGCTGGGAGATGGTCAGGATGTGGGTTAAATGGTTTAAAGGGTGGGCGTACCAGATGTGATGGTTGAGAGGTGTTGTACTGAATTGTACTGAATTCAAACAGAACGTGGCCGATGAGGTGTACTCGTGACCCAATTGCAGGAGTACCCTCAGTCAGAGGGGAGGCGGCATAATCGCTGTCCAACTGAGCCCCGTCCTATATACGGGGATGAGGATTTCACTATTGAGGTGATTGTAAGATGAACTTACTTAAACTTCTTTCGATCGCGTCGCGGGCGGGCCGACGATGGGAGTTCCCTTAGTCTTAGCTGTTCCTAGAAAAAGAATGCATATGGGTCCCAATATTCTGGCTAGAACGGCCAAAGTTTCGCTGGCAACAGACCGGGTTGTCGTCCGATGGGCGTGTGTATGGAATGTGCCGTACTTGCTGCGAACGCAGCCGACAGCTCTCCCATAGCTGTGGAATGAATGAGGAAGCCGGAAACCCGCACAGTCGGGGCTGAAAGGGGAAAAAAGGCTTTTGCGGCGGCCATAGTGGGCGTAAGAGTGAATTTGAAAGGGGAGGCAGTCCGCTTCTTAAACCACGATGCGTCGCGACTCACACGAGTCCCTCCCCGCCTTTGTCTATGCAAGTCCAGCAACAAGCAGTCTGTGGGCGTCGTGGATCATCGACCGTCGCCACAAACCGGGAGTGCTCGCTCCGCCGGAAACGTGTAAATCAGTGGTCCACCGGTCACACACGCAGGGGGATTGAACGAACTGAACAAAGGTTCATCCAGCCATGAAGGAACCTCCAGCTGTCTGGGCCGTGCCCATGAGTCCACCTGTCGCGACAACTTGAAACTTTGTTCATTCATATCCACCGCTGTCACGCGGGGTGGCTTGGGTGAGAAACAACTTCATATACCAGCATACACCCGCAAAGCTTCTATCTCATCACTGACGACAGCAGTGTCTCCGTTTGGGCGATCCTCGTTATGCCACTACATCCCCAGGAAATGATCGCCGGTGGTTATCTCTTTGGTCTGCTTGGGGAGACTGGGGCGGTCCCTGCGGAAGAGTCGCACCGGTCACGTGGTGCGCTAAATTTGCTCTTGCCTTCCGTGATCAACGTTCGATCGACCTCGACGAGAAAGAGTGGACGAAGAGCCACCTTATTTATACCAGCTATGAGAAATGGTCGCGAGACTGCCTGCCTCGCAATCCGTTCCATGGCCTCCCTCACCATCCTCACGATTTTCCTCCTCTACATTTTTTTCGCCGGCGTCACTGCGCAGCCCTTCTTGCTGAAGAAGCCGGACTTCAGTCGATACATCAAGACCACCACACTCGATACCCCCGTGGACCGACCCTCCCGGATCCTCTTCGTCGGAGACGTTCACGGTCGATTCGACGACTTGCAAGACCTACTCCGCAAGGCCAACTACAACTCCGCTGCGGGGGACGTACTCGTCCACACCGGTGACATCATTACCAAAGGCGCCGATCCTGGGTCTAAGAAGGTTTTGGATTGGATGGCGAAGCATGATATATACGGCGTGCGCGGGAACAACGATCAAGCGGTAATAGACTGGAAGGGCTGGCGGGATTGGATCTCGCTGACTTCTGCCGGAAAAACCTGGTTGCATTCGTTGGACAGGGAATGGGAGAGGGCCAAGGAAGAAACTGCCACCAAGGCTCTCGATCCCGATGATTGGGTCAGGGAACGTAGGAGGAGCTCCCCAAGGAGGCACAGATTCTGGTGGCGGCAGGTCCCCGAAAAGTGGAAAATGTTCCGCGAACATTACCTCATTGCTGCGTGAGCCTTCATTCAGTCTCATGTATCTGGGTGTAGGACCGCTCATGTGCTTTCCGTAGCTCATTAGAACAGCATCAATACAAATATCTTCTCTCACTTCCGCTCGTGATTCATATCCCCTCTATCCACACTTTCACCGCCCATGCCGGACTTCTCGCCTCGGACATCTCCCGTTCTGCAACCGACCGACGTCAGCCACTTGCACATTATCCCGGTCCTCCGAGATCATTGAGCCCGGCCCTGAATGAAACAACGCTACGTTTGTGGCAGGAATTGACAATTCTCAATGACATCCCCCAGAACAACGTGCCGTGGGTCGTGTTAAACATGCGGTCAATTTCAAGGGACAAAACAATCACCCGGTGAGATTAGGCTTCCTCACCGTTGCTGTTGGTCTTTTTCCTGATTCTAATCGGACACGTAGGAATAACAAGGGTGGTCCTCATTGGTCAAAAGGTTATAATGAGATGATGGACCGCTGTGTTGGCTTCAATGCGAATTTGGATGTCATGGCGAAGGGTCTCCCGTGCATGCCCGCCAGCGTCGTTTACGGGCATGTTGCTTCGCGTGGCCTAGATGTTAATCGGTGGTCATTCGGGCTCGATACTGGATGTGTAAGTCGCATCCGTGTCCCCCAAAACGTGTTTTTGGCCACTAATGCGCCATTGCGCAGGTTTACGGTCGGAAGTTGACCGCACTGGTGTTAGACCTTCCCCGTCACCGCAGTTCCTTGATACGACAAGAGGAAGACGACACAGAAGATGACGCAGAAGACGACACAGAATACAACTCCGAAGACAACGCCGAAGAAATCCCTTTGCAAGATCCTACTGACGGAGCCCAGGAGGTGTTATCTCGGTCCCAGAAGCATAAGGTCAAGTTTGGTGACGATGGGCACCTTATCAAGGCTTCCATCGTCGACGTCGACTGCTCAGGTTGAATCCCCATATCGCATCGCATCTACATGGCCTTTTGGCCAGAACCCTCTCACTCTCGCATCTTGTTGTTCTGCTTTCGCGTTTCATTTCGCTATCTAATTCACTCACACACGTGATGGTTCCGCATTGACCATCCTAATTTCCCGTCTTAATTCAATCTCCCCCGCACGCCTCGTTCCTTCCGTAGTATTAGCTATTTTATTGTTCTCCTACGTCACCGTGTATCTAACTAGGATCCAGGAACTATTCCCAGACTCAATGGCGTGAATCGTGAACTACGACGGTGGTGGACCAGATGTCCGGGTGTGATCATGGGATGACCCACACGCTTGGCTGTGTTTCCTCTCCCTGGAAGTCACGATCGCCTTTCTCATGCTGTCTCCCGTTACTTACGACATTTCCCACCGTTTTTCCTCACGTAGGGACCGTTCGAGCCCTTGTTGTCTTGGCGTTTCCCTTTTACAGGCCGCGCGTTCCGAAGGGGCCGACTGTTCCTTTCACTCACTCGGGTTCAATCGCGTCACCAGAACCTATTGAAGAACGTTGGACCTGATCAGCGCTGCAACCGGCATTTTCGTATGTGAATGCTGTCACCGTATCGTGTTGTCACCTGTCCATCACCAGTCTCTGTTGGGACGTCTTGAGAGTCGAGACCATGCAAGATTTTCTACCTTCCGTCATCGGTTTCCTATTCTGTCTCTACCACCTCAAAAGTCTCTTCGACGTCATCTGGTTCTACTTCCTCCGACCAATCGACGCATACAAAAGGTATCTAACCGGTCCTCGCCCTTACGTGTTGATCACGGGCGCGACGGACGGAATCGGAAAAGCTCTCGCGAAAGAGCTGTACGATAAGGGATTCAACTTGATCATCCACGGGAGGAACGAGGAGAAGATCCTTTCCGTGATAGATGAGTTGAAGACTTCTTCTGCCTCTGGTGGTAGTGGTGATGTTGAGTATTTTGTGGCGGATGCTGATCGACCCGATGTCGATTTCGAGGGGATCGCGAGGAGGTTTGAAGGGTTGGATATCACTTTGATGGTGAATAACGTTGGTGGGGTCAGGATACGTCTTGAGAGGTACCGTGTCGACAATCCGTCTCTGAAATGTACGCTTCCGCGCAGATTGATAATGATCTACATTCTCCAAGGTTCGACGAATGGACCGAGGAAGAACATCTCATCCTGGTCCGAAGAAACGCGATCTTCCCAACCCTCCTCACACGAGCGTTCTTACCTTCCCTTCGGGACACAGCTCGCACACGTCCGGTGCTCGTAGCGTTCATGGGTTCGATCAGCGACGAAACGGCAATGCCACGAATCCCTCTTTACACAGCTTCCAAAACGTACATCCGTCAACTCGCTCCGAGCCTTCACGCAGACGAACGATTCGATATCGGCGATGGCGATGGGGCAATCGATTTCATGTACGTCCATCTGGGGACGGTCCGTTCGGGTTCGATCGTTGCTCCCGTGAACTTTTGGAGACCGGGTTCGGAGGTATTCGCGGAGAAGCTTGTTGGGACGTTTGGGTGTGGGAGACAATATGTTGTTCCGTATTTCGGTCACGCGGTCGCGCTTGCGATGCATAGGACTTGGCCGAAGTGGTACGTTAAGAGAGGGGTCCAGAAGAGCGCTCGCGCACATTTGGAGAGGGAAGGGTTCAGTGTGGCGGGCTCGAAAAAGTGGTGAAGATTTTATCCATTTTATTCACGTATCAGTTTTCGTGGTCGCCGAGCACTAATGAAATGATGAGCAGAAACTAGCGGTAGGAAATCCGGGGGTGCCCAAGCCCCTCGCGATCTTTGTGAGTCCAGATATTTCGGTATTCGTCGAAATTGCCCAGTTCGAGTCACAACTATATTTCAAGCAGATACTAAATGTAATCCATTTGTTGCTGCGACGGATGAGTAGATGCGTCAGCATCGTGTCAGTAAATTATAAGATGAAAACCACTCTTCCCCCAGAGAAGACGGTGGGTAATCATGGGGCAACCAAGAAAAGGAGCGTGTCAAGGTGCTTGCGTCGAGCAAGGAACGGGTCACGGCTAGGCGTGTAACCGGTGACGGAATCCTCGTATGATGCACGAAGGATTTAAACGAGTTTCGCAAGGCTTATCTCGTTCTTGTCAACATTATGTGAGAAGTATGTGTTCTTAAGGAACACGTCTCCGGCACTGTGGGGCATTAGTCATCCCGGCAGTGAAAGAGACACAAATGACTTACAGCCATTGCTGAGGACCCCCAACGTCCCCGGAAGTGATACCAGAAAGGCAGTCTCCCTGGAGATCGTTCGCATCGACTGGAGCAAACAACAAGTCGACGGGGTTGATGTCGAAAGCTTGACCACCGAAAGTCAACGAAACGACCGCAGTGTTAGTGCATGGGATGACAAAACCGTCCTGGCCGTCGCTCTTTGCTCCGGGGATCTTGGCGTGGACGGCTTCGGCATCAGCGGCGGGAGCGATAATGAGGGTGGTGCCGGTGTCGAGGATGGCGGTGCGGCCTTGGAGCCCGAGGTCCTGGTCACCAACGGACACGGTGAAATCACCCTCCCAGAAGCCGTTCTCGTTGATGTTCTGGAAGGTAACGAGGGTGTTAGGGTCGAACTTGGACTGGTCAAGACCTCCAAACGTGATCTCGCCATCATTGAGACCATCGGAAACTCGGGAAATCTTGTAGGACGTGATGGCTTCGCTGATCAACCCTTGCTCCGCAAGAGTCTCAACAGGCGTCGAGACACTTTGGTTGGAAAGGATAGACTTGGCTAAACCCATTAAGCCATCGAACTTGGTGGTGTTGCCGGAGAATTGTTCAGATTCCACAAGAGCAACCCCAAAGACATGTTTATCAAGAGCCAGGCCAGCAATGTTGAGATTGTCAGAGATGATGTTCCCTTCAACTGAACCAGAACCGTATGTAACCTGGAAGGTCTTTCCGGAGTCTTGAAAAGTGGTCGAGGATTCCTGGCCAAGAAAGACACGATTACCCTAGGTGGCAAAAAATGTCAGAACAGATCGTGATGGGACGAACTGAGATGAAACCATACGCACACAGTCACCACCAGTTTTGGATTGACATCCCTCCCCACCGATCCAGAAGTCTGCGGAACCACTGTCCATGAGGATGGAAAAGTCTCGTGGAGGGCTGCCGGCTTGAACGGTGGCAACGTAACCGACATCATTCCCTCTGTTACAGGGCATCAGTTAAAGCAACCATCAATACGATGGGAAATAAAGTAAGCCCACTCGACATCAAGCCCGATGGAATTGGCCGTGGTAGGTTTGTTGGCTTTTGTGAGGTCACCAGTGATTGCAACGTCGAGTGCGGCATTTGGGAAACCTTGTTCGGGTGTCGCCGTCTGATTGTCGAATTTCTTAAGGAGCTCACTGGGGGAAGTTGACGGGGACCGTTCAGATCAAAGAATACAGGGAAGAAAACGCGCCCACCCGTCCACGACGTTACTATTTTCGCCCTCGTCTCCATGATGGGAATCCGGTCTGTTCGCGCCTTTGACGCTGAGACTCCCATCATTGGGAGCCGAGATCTTATTTACCCCGCCGCGATTGTATCTGTTGTCGTATTCTGGGAACTCGGCCAGGTTTAATCGCTTCTGTAACCGTTTCGCCAGCTCGGCGGTAGAAGGGCCCTCACGGCCGTTCATCCGTGCATGACGACGGTGGCTACGGTTGATATTCTGTTGCAAAAGCTGGGGGACGCGAAATCAATGACACGATTCATTTCGAGTGGAAACGAAAATCAAGGGTGGGACTAACGACAGAGGGGTGAACATCAGACTGCTGCGGTAAGCGTTTCAATGGTAGTGTCACTGTGCGAGGTGATCGCCTGACCGGGGCGGCTTTGACTTGAGTGAGGGCGAAAAGGAGGGTGGTGAGAAGGAGAGAGAGAGAGAAACCGAGCTGCATTCTGCTGGGGTTATGCTGGGGGAAAGACCGTAGGTGTTCTGCTGGGAACAGGGTGGATACGCACTGCGTCTAGGGAGAAAATGCGCTGCTTGCAGAAGAGAGGAAAAGAATGAAGCGAAGAAAGAGAGAAGGGACCGCTGGTCCCTGGAAAAAATGAAGGGGATAAGGGGGGGAGGGAAGAAGAGCAAGCAGAGGTACAGAGTATTTTATACCGCCATTGAAACTCTAATTACCCACATTGTCCTTGTGGCTGCGACAGCTACGACTACCGATCAAATCACGACACGGGTAAACAGGCGCCTAATCGGCAGTCACGTGCACTGTGACCAGGTCACCTCTCCTATTGGCTGAGTCACGCGTCACACACTCCCCCTCCGTAACGAACGGCGGTGACGGACCCGACAGCGACCACGACGGCAGATCAGCCAACGCAGCGTGTACCGCAGCTTTGCGAATTGGGAGAATGCGGGGTCTCGCGTTCCCAACAGACCCAATCAACCAGAGGGACTACTCAGCTGAGCGCGAGACTCCCCACCTAAATGGCGCACACGAAATCCCAATCGACCCAGCCTTGGCCGGGCCAACGGTCGACCCAACAATAGTCACCCATGATGGGGCGGACCGGACAGTGTTTGTGCGTCCCTTTTTTTCCCCCTCTTTCCTAACACCCGTGATCGGTTCTCCGCCCCTCCGCCGAGAGATCATATAAACGCGTCGCGTCGCGCTTTCGCCGGAGGAACGCTCACAGCTGACTCTTGACAATCTTTACCAGTTTCCCAACCAACATCAGCCTGAATTTCAGTATCAGTATCACGGCCAGTACTCTCCCGGCCCTCAGGGCGATCCTTTTGCTCCTCAAAATCCTCCGATTCCAATATACTCCCCCCAACCTTCAACGCCTAACCTTCGTACACCCACATCTAAGTACCCGAAGCGCAAGCGGCCACCAAAGCGGCAAGAGGAATGCTCGTTCTGTCAGGGAAATGATAACGGGAACAAACATGGACAACCGGAACCGATGGTCACCTGTGTCATGTGTGGCAGGAGGGGTGTGTTGTACGCCATCTACATCCCAGATTTACCCTAACCCCGTTACTAGGTCATCCGACTTGTATGGATCTTGGACCGGTCGCAGAGATCATGCGTTCGTACCCCTGGAAGTGTACCGAGTGTAAGACGTGCGAGATATGCCATGAAAAGGGCGATGACGTATGTATTGACTCCCGCTTTCCAGCTTTTAGTCCTTATTGACCGACGTACGCAGGCGCGTATCTTATTTTGCGACTTTTGCGATAGAGGTCGGCCAATGTGTCAGCCTTACCCACCAAAACTCACCGAATTTTAGGCTGGCACATGGACTGTCTACAGCCACCGTTAGAAGAGGCCCCAACAGGGAAATGGCATTGCCCCATGTGCCCACCACTGACTCTTCCAGAGTTCTCCCAACCGCCACCCCCGTCAGGTATTCAAGCCGAGCCCCACCCCGAGATTCAAAATCCCACCGATCAAAGATCACCCTCAAACTTTCAACCTATCCGTGCCTCATCCGTCGCTTCGACCTCCTACTCCCACGAGCCGCAAACGCGAGCCGCAAGCAACCGCAAAGGCAAGGGTAAGGCGATCTTCACGGACGAGTCAGAAATCGAGTCTCCACTCACTCGGAGACAACGCGCCAAAAACAATAGCAAGGGCAAGGCGCGGATGAGCGAAACGGAGGAAGAGGAGCCAGAACCAGATCCCACGCCTAGAGTCTTCAAACGTATGAAGCTCAAGCTTGGTGCTCAACCCCCACCGCCGAGTAGGATGGTTGTCCGACTCAAGTTGCCTCCGAAGAGTAAAGGGCAGGGAAGGGAGGAAGAGGAACCGCCGCGGAAGGATATTTTCGATGATCTTCTATCTGCCGAAGATAGAGACACTTCGAGAACGGTGATCGACGCGGGCGATAAGACGAGGTATGAGAAAAGTAGAACACAGGCAGAGGTGCGTAGATTCCTTCGACCCCCTTCTAAACGAAGTTGATTGATAGCGGCAGGCGAAACTATTCGCACCCAAACCCCCACTCCAACTTGACACGGGCACACCGCCGTTCACACCTTCAAGACCCCTCCGCCGATCAACATACGCCCAACTCCTTGCCCAAACCCAGCCATCCACACCGCGACCCCTCTCCCCCTCACCATCTACACCGAATCTCAATTCACAATCCCCTTTCCCCTTTCCACCTGTTGCTTCATCCTCATCTGCACCGACGTTGCGAATACGAACCATTAGATTTGGCGAGTACGATATCCAGACTTGGTATGATGCTCCGTTCCCAGAGGAGTACGCCAATTTGCCGGATGGAAGGTTGTGGATATGCGAGTTTTGTCTGAAGTACATGAGGAGCCAATTTATCTCGGTTCGACATCGGGTATGTGACCTCTTCCCGCAGTTGCACTTTTCCCCGGACCAAATCCCGACGATGATATAGACAAAATGCAAGATGCGGCATCCCCCTGGAGATGAAATTTATCGGGACGGTGTGGTTTCGGTGTTCGAAGTCGACGGACGACGGAACAAAGTGCGCAAACGCTGCTCCTTATCACATCTCCCATACCTAACCATGTGAACAGATCTACTGTCAAAATCTATGCCTCCTCTCCAAAATGTTTCTTGACCACAAATCCCTCTTCTACGACGTCGAACCATTCCTCTTCTATGTGATCACCGAGAGCGATTCGATAGGTGCCCGGTTCGTAGGATACTTCAGCAAGGAGAAGCAGAGCCCGAAGGATTACAATGTCAGTTGCATCATGACATTGCCCGTGCGGCAGAGGAGGGGGTGGGGGAACCTCTTGATCGATTTTAGTAAGTCATCTGCGCGTTCAATGCCTGAGTCGAGTTGTGAATTAATCGGAAACATTTTCTGTAGGCTATCTCTTGTCGAAGAAAGAGGGCAGAACTGGGTCACCAGAAAAGCCGCTATCTGCCTTGGGTGCATTGGGATACAAGAACTATTGGACACTTTCCTTGATGAGATATCTCTCCACCGCCTCACCCGGGATACGGTTAGAAGGTAGCTGCCGGTCGTCCAATTAAATCTCCCCGAACTGCAGCTCTGATTACCCAATTCAGACATCAACGCCGCGACGTCCATGACCACCGAAGACATTTGCTCGGTCCTCAATCAACAAGGCATGATCCAGAACAAACGCGATGGAACCCCCTTCTCGCCTTCCATGAAACCCTCCCCTGGCCAATCGATCCGATTCGTACGGGGGCGGAAAAACGGGACCGCACGAAAGCATCTCCAGCGGAAACAAACTGAGGACGACCTGTCTCGGGGCCCGTTCGTCCCACCGAAGGAGTACGAGGTCGTTTGGGATCCAGAAGCTGTCAAGGCGTACCTGGACAAGTGGATGGAGAAGGGCTATTTAACATTGAAACCGGAGAAACTCAAGTGGAGTCCATTCATTCTGCAGAGGGCTGCGAAGCCGGTGACAAATGCCCCGCTTACCACTGTGGATCATGGAACCGAGGTTGAGATCCTGGACGTGACGGTCAGAAAGGGTGAGGATGGGAAGTCCCGGTCGGTGGTGGTTGAGGAGAGGTTTCGTACGTCGTCCGTGTCTACGACCAGAGATGGCGAAAGCTCGGTCGTTTCGTCTCTGCATACTCAGGACCAGGTGATGTCGCCCGCGTCCACGTCAAGGCTGAAAGCGCAAGTCGAGCAGGACCACAAACTTGCGTTGAAGCTCGCCAACGCCGCCACACCTTCGACACGCCGAACAAGGTTACGGAGCCGGGATTCTTCTACGCCTCAGGTCGACCATACACCCGCCCCCGATACCCCTGCAACTCGATCACGGAGGGCAAATGGGAGACAAAGTTCCAACGGGGTTATGGGGACGCCAAACGTGAGGTCACCTTCTATTATTTCGACTGCTTCGCGGTTGAGGGATCGGGAGAGGCGATCGCGTTCTGGGTCGGCTGCAAAGTCTACAATTACCCGGTCTCGGAGTGCTTTGAAGACCCCTTCAATCGCGGACATTGAGGATGGTGATGATGAGGAAGAGGAAGATGACAGAGACGCGGAGGGGGACGAAGATGGTGACGGAGACTACGTGGACGTAGACATAGATGTGGATGAGGACGAGAAGTTGGCAATGAGGCTCGCAGAGGAAGAAGCGAAGAGAGTGCCGATGAAGAGGTTAAGGTCAAGGTCTGGAACCATCTCAAATCACCAGGATTCGAACTTGGTTCTGCCGGCGCATGTTGAAGAAGACCTATTGACAACTTCGGGACCAGGGATCAAGAGGTCGGACTCGAGCCGGTCGCTCACGCGGAAGAGGATGAGGATTGACTCTTCCCCTATCATGGAAGACTCGCTGGCGTTTCCGCCTGAAGAAGTGAAACACTCTCCCTCTGCTTCTCCTCTGGCCATTCCTGCCGCGACTCCGGTGAACGGTTTCAGAATCAACGGGATGCACTCCGATTTTATGTCCACCAAGGCGGATTCACCTCCAACGCTCAAGATGGAGGGGATCCCAGAGGCTGACTTGGACATTGTGGCGTCTTTGGCGGCGCTCAAGAATGGTGGGCGGTTCTCTGACGTGCCAAGCCCTATCAAAGATCCGATAACCACTGTCGCCATCGTCACATCCATCCCCGCTGACCCCGGACCCACGAACCCGAATCAAATTTCGAACCAAATCCCTAATTTCGAGGCCTTTGACGACCGTGACTTCAGCGGTAATCCCTCGGAACCCCTCGGCCCGAGGATGGAGGAAGACGAAGACGAATATGGTGATCTTGACGCTGAGGGTGAGCTGGATGACGAGGAGGGTGTCGACATTGAGGCTGTCTTGTAACTTAGTAATCACTTTTTATTGCAAATATCCTATACGGCGTATCGCCTATTCGCTTCAGTTTGAGACTTCCTCTCCTTTCTCTGCTTTGAAAACTTTCTCTCTTTTGGCGTTTTTGTTGTATTTTTGGTCGTGTCGTGTATAAATGTATCTGACCGTTTTTACGCTGTTATCATGTCATGTTATGCGCACTGTGATATATGTGCTATGTGAGATTGTGAGTGGGATGGCGAGGTCGGGGAGGTGTGACCTCGGAGGATCGCCCCCAGCATCCGATAACCCTGAACGACCACGACTACACCCGTCGTTAGTTTTTGGTCCAGAATCCATCAGTGTTGGAGTAGGTTTACCCTTTGTTTGTTCCCTTCGGAACGTTGATCCCTTTGTTTCCGTGCGTCGAGCTTAGCTTTGATCACGACAGATAGGCAGAACCGCCAATCAACAACACGCTTACGCTTCGACCCTTACCAAGAGTAGGCGGACGAGCAGGGGCGGGACCTTCACGTTAACCGTGGTGGCGTATTTCGTGTTCAGTGTTCAGCGAAGTTGATCTACTAGTGTCGTAAGAGGATGTTTGAACACCTAGTCCTACGTAATTGCCTGGTCCCGAGGACTGGCGAAATGAAGAGACCACACACACACACGCACTAGGCGAAGGATGGTTAGAGCTTGCAGGCAGAGTTGAGGTGATCGACGTAATATGGTGAACCATGCAAGATGTATGTTTGGACCCTCCGAGGGGGACAAAGTTCATGGAACGAGGGGACGGTACTATCTTCAGTTAGGTTCGAGAGAGATATTGATAACAGGTACGCTATATTAGAGTGGACTGACTACTTCGACTCGAACGATTAAACCGGACCGATCAGACAAACAATAAGATAAGACGGAAGGGTGAAGACACTTAGAAATGGTGTATCCGCAAATCCCACATGGAATGGTTTCATCCCTATCCCCAACCGAGTAACGCAGGAGCACGTCAAACGGCTCAGGAGCGACGAGAGCGCAAAGCAACTACGCGCGTTTTCTTAACTTCGTCATGGGTGGGACCGAAATAACGGACCGTCTTGAAGCTCCATTCTAGGTTTCCGATGACCCAATCCTCGAGTGCGCGGATGTAACGTGCTACTTCAGCGTCAACGCGGGCCCCCCAACTGGGCAAGCGCTTCTTGGCGTCGTTGAGGTCCTTCATCAGGTTAGCGGAGTGCTCTCCCACGATGTTCACGGCTTGCTGCAGAGATATCCCTTTCGCCTCCATCAAGACGGTGAGGATGTTGTTGCCGCGATGGCCCTTGGACTGTTCCATGTTGTAACTGTACAAATCCTAGCGATAGTTGGATTAGCTTCGAGCTTTCAACATGACAAGGAGAGTCTACCCACGTTTGCCCAGCAGACCAGGTCACAGGCGGCGAAATAGATGGTCGTGAAAGCGGAATCCTCGAACACCTCGTCAGGAAGGTCTATATCGAGGGCGTACATCGCAAGCATGAAGCACAGTCGAACAGCACTGTTCTCCCTCCGGAGAGTTTCATATCGTTCCATATCGAGGACCTCGTCTCGTTCGCGATACTCTGCCTCTTTGGAGATAGCTTCAATGTAGTCTTCGCAGTGCTCCAAGAAGCGTCTCCGGCAGTTTACTCCAGCAGTGCGCATAAAGCGAGCTCTGAACCTGCGAAAACCGGATTACGTTAGCACCGATGGGATCAGCACATGTGGTGAGAGAATGGAATGGACGCACTCTCTCGTCATCTGTGCCAATTTAGACCCGTCATCCCAGGCAGGATCCCTCATGACATTGAGGTAGACCATTCCAGTTTGGCGAGCATCCTTGCCGTTCTGGTCGTCGCTCACTTCGTCGACTACGAAGAGGAGATTAACGAAATCACACGCGGTCCGGAACTGATCATATTCCGCGTATGGATAGGTGTGGGAGACCAGTAGTTCGTTACTACCGGTGAGAAAGAACGCGAGTTTTTCCCCATGGAACACGTTGAAGCGGTTGACCCAGGCGCGAGACTCAGCGGCAGCGGCTTCGTAGTGCGGGCTGGTGGAACCCTCGATCGGACAGATAGAGAGGAGATCGGGGAGAATAATTTTGCTGGGCATTGGCATCGTCGAGAGAGAAATGGAGGTAGGTTGGATGTCAGCGAAAATTCCGAGGTGATACTGTTGTCCAGAACAGCAGAAGTAACCAGTTTTTATACCCTCGAGTTTGAAGATGCCAGTATCCTGTGTTGACTCGGGGGCCACTGGATACGGAAAGGTTCCCCGCCTCTTGTAAATTCAGCTCTCTACTTGCCTACGAGGACCATTGATGGCATTCCAACATAACAGACCATAGCCGTAGGCCGAATCATGAGAACAAGGAGGCAGCGTATCTGGTGGTTGGGGAAGAAGAAGAAAGTCCGGGAAATCCGTGGAAGTGCGCTGGCGGCGATCGCAACATCATCCGTTTCCAGGTGTCACGAATCCGTTTACCTGCAAATTTTGATGATCGCCAGTTCAAAGTATTTGACTCCAGTGATAGCAGTGCATAGGAGTGGACGAGTGATTCTGGAGGTGTTCTATCCATCGTATACCACTCCCTGCATGATCATTGTGCAAGGAGGACACCCCCATTTGGGCAGATCTCCTCTGGATATTGCCGAAGGTTAATCATTGACAAGAACACGTGCTGTGTCCGCCGATCCGCCACAAGGCCCACTCACTGACCAAGTCGTCTCCGGTTTTGCTAACTTTTTTTCTTCTCGAAGTGATCAAGAAACTATTCGTGTGACGTTCGGCACTTCCCGGTCCGATCGCACCTCTACAAGACTTCTCTGGCGTTTCCAGCAAGTCCCGACGCACAAGACCTGACGACATTCTTGCCCTATTCGGTAACCAAACGCGCTGCCTTTGATGGCCTGGTACTGTGATACTCTACGATTTGTGCCGTAATCGCTGGGTCTTTTCTTTCACCCTTCTGGTCGGTGAGTGGGTCGACGATAACAAGGGACCAGCGCTACTGGCGCGGTCCCTGCACCCGAACGATATTACACTACCGCGGGACCTTCTGTATGTGTATCGATTCCCGGCAAACAATATCCTGATCATCATCCAAAGACCGCCTGCACAGCCAAGCTATCCCTAGTCGTGGGCGATATCTGGGTTACGCACATCACCTACGTGTACTTATCTCTTTGTTTTCGCGCACCTAGATCCCCAGCTGGGCGCCGACCGTCGGACAGACACAATCCTCGTCCGATAGCTCCGATCACTTTGTTCTTCGTATCGTTTCCGATACGATAAGGACGGACGAGTTCACATCGCGATTTTCAACACGTTGCAACAGCCTGCGCCAAGAAAATAAACAGGTGCAAAACCCTATCCTCGATCAAATTCTCATTTGACAGAACTGTTCTATTTACGCATTCTTGTCGTGAGTGACTTACAGGCGTATGATACACGCTGAAAAGGGACGCCTTGTGACAGGGACGATACCCTTGATAATCCACCCCACATCACGGAGCGCCTCTGTGAACACGACGAACGATCTCTAACTGATGGACATCTTGACAGCTTATCCGTGCCACGACGATACGGCCACTCGCTAAATTAGCCTGAGGTATTGTCAAACTTCCCCGGATTGTGATCACGATATAATCCTCGTGTGTAGACGTGCTGATCCTGAAGTTCTGGACCTGAAGAATGCTGATGGGACACCCCGGCTGGAACTGTCATGTGAGCACGGGGAACAAACGTTTGGACGTTACCCCATCAAGGTCGCTCAGCCCATGCCCATGGTGAGCTCTCGTTCATCCCATTTCAGAGCAGGGGTATATACCGCCCAAGGGATGGGTAATGGCCGACGTTATCTGATCGCAGGTATTCTCTGCAACAGGTAATGAACCAACGCAGACCTTCCGATCTTGCAATTCCTCCCCGTGACAAGGTGCTGACCACTGACATCTGGGTTTGATCGGTATGAAGGGCGCGCCTGATTCTACGGTATAATCTGTATCAGACAACTCCCTGGGTCGCCAGCCCACCTTTGAATGACTCTTCGCTCTCTCACGCTGACTCGGGAAATACTGACGCTTTTTTTCTCGCCTCGAGGTCGTATGGAAGATAAGCCGCAAACGGTGCTATTGACAGTTGTAATTGTACAGGCCGAACACATTCTCGGCCAACACTGAAAAGTTCCGATGGAAGGGACCAGCTGGGTGAAGCTAAAGAAATGATTACATATTGTACTATTTGTTTGCCAGATACGGTGTTGGGGGTGGGCGTGCTCGACGGCATTGCGCCGTCTGCATCACCAGACTTGTAGGACCACCACGTTGAACCGACCCAGCAATAGTAAGTTTTACGAATTCTTACGTCCGTCGATTGATCACGACCTTCCCGATTTTGACAAAACGGGTGCGAAAATATACAAACCACACTCACAAACAAACGCGGGCGGCATTGGAATCACGGAACGGACCACTGCATCCTTGATCCCCGATCGTGGCCCGGTTCACGACAACCACGTCGACGGAACTGACCTCCCGTCACGCCAGCGAACGCTGGCATGGTAGGCTTCGTCACCAACTACCACCTCTCAGCGACCGTAAGCACAGTGCATGTGGCGCTGATAAAACTAGGCGTAGCGCCCACATATCCACTTTCCGTGTGGAGCGAAACAAGCGCGCCTCGGCACAGGCATCCGGTCTGTGATCTTTTTCGAGAGCCAAATTCCGGACACCCGTATACCCACCCATCCTGGTATTAGCTCGGAATACATGTGAGGTAAGTGTTTCGCGAAAAAGAAAAATGATTTTTACTTAGACCGAACGGCCCAGCTCATCGCCACGATGTTTTCATTTTATGCGTATCATATTTGAATGCATCGGTTGGGCTCAGGCGAGAGTAAATTAAACCATCGAATGCGGAAGGTGTAGGTCCGGATGGTTGACCACTATAAGACAAACCCAGAGGTCACTATCAGGGTCCACTAGTACCCCGCTCCCTCTCCCCGCACCCCCAGCACCCTTCTATGGAGCCCTCGGCGACCATGCAGCAGTTTACTCTTCCCGATCTCCATTCTATGTGCCCTTTGAAGGACGCAACCAACCCCCACCACAAGTCCGCAGCCGCCGAATCTCGTGCCTGGATCAACAGCTTCAAGGTATTCAACGATGAAAAGCGTGCGGAGTTCATCGCGGGCAGCAACGAACTCTTGGTCTCCCACGCTTATCCGTTCGCTTCTTACGAACGTTTTCGAGTCTGCTGCGACTTTATCAATACCCTGTTCGTCGTCGATGAAATCAGCGACGTGCAAAATGGCGAGGACGCGCTTAGCACGGGCATGATCTACCTCAACGTCCTCAAGGATCCATCTTGGGACGATGGTTCTAAACTTGCTCAGATCACCCGAGAGTCAGTGACCTATGCCCCCCATCTCCGATTCATTAATAACCTGCCCCCTTCCAGATTTAGAGCCCGTCTGCATAAGTACGCTAAGCCCAACTGCCAGCGCCGGTTCTACCAGACCTGCGCGGATTACGTCGATGCAGTTGGGAAGGAGGCCGAGTACAGGGTACAGGGCAAGGTCCTCGACCCCGTCTCATACGAGAAGCTTCGACGGGACAATAGCGCGGTTTACGCTTGCTTCGCTCTGTTCGAATACGCCCTGGACATTGATCTCCCTGATGATGTGGTCGAGCACCAGGCGTTCAAAAATCTTCAAGACTGGGGCTGTGATCTCGTGTGTTGGGCCAACGTAAGTCATCCACTATCTCCGCCCTTCCTTGGATCCGTCAATTGACTCCCTCCCCTTTTAGGATATCTACAGCTACGATGTGGAGCAGTCAAAAGGCTTGGAGGGGAACAACATCCTGACGGTATTGATGGAGGCGAAAGGTTTCAACCTCCAGGGGGCGGCTGACCAAGCCGGCGTGCTCTTTGGTGATCTTATGAGCCGTTTCATCGCGGAGAGAAAGAAGTTGCCCTCCTGGGGACCAGATCTCGACCGAGACGTCAACCGTTACGTCGACGCCATTGGTCATTGGGTAGTTGGCAACCTCTGTTGGAGTTTCGAAACTCCACGCTACTTTGGGCCCGCCCTCGAGGACGTAAAGCGAACGCGGATCGTGAAGTTACGTCCTCGCAGGGTCAAGACAAAGTCTGACGAAATCGCCCTCTACGATCAACCGACAAAAAACATTTCACGGTCACCGTTCAGCGTTCGTTCGGTTCAGGCGTCGATGTCATATCTGCTCATCTGCACATTATTCCTCGTATACTTCTACCATGCACCTATATTCGAACCACTGTAGGTTATCACCTCGGGCGCCCATCGCATCAGCTTTCTCTGCCCCTCATGTTTTTTTGTATCGTATGTGCCCATGTATTTTTGCGTGTTTGTTTGTCCTTTTAGTACACTTTATGCCTGTATGATCCCCTTCTAATACAACTCGAATACAAGTCATGAGTAGCTTTTACATCTCGATGCATCGCGGATTGTCTGGAGCGCCGACCTGAGGTACTTTAGGCGAAATCAGTCACGCTGAATTGTGGTGTTCCGCCGGGCCTATTAGGCAACGTGTTTGGAATACAACAATCACCATGCGGCAGCGTCCAGGCGTCGGGAAAAGGGGACAGGCAGAAAGAGGCAGGAGAGAACTTGTGCCGTGGGTTCGGTGGGTCGCAAGATTTCCAGGGATTACAAGGATCCGAGAGAAGACGCGCACCATTCAAATGTGTCCACCTGGAAAATGTGGTTTCACCTTTTTGTTGGACCGTGAACATTCGGTCCCTGTGAATGATTAAACAAGTTTATTATCTGACTTGGGACTGAAAGGCGTTCCGGTTGCTGGGTTGAGGGATTAGTGTTCAATTCCTCTGTTCACAGCTTTACACAATAGACAAATGAACGGGACAACAGACCAGACTCCAAGCAAGGCTTGATTGGTGCTTACCAAGACGCTCACGTCACTGCAACCCTGACCACGTTTCTGCAGACGGTGTCCTCGTTGTGATACTCGGAAGTGGCGTGTACGCCACGATGCGAGAATTTTGTGAGGGGTGATAGTTGCACGTTGATCACCTAACTTGGGAAATGCCCCTCGAATCGGAGAAGGTTACCACCGTGGTGACGCTCAACCCGTTCTTGGTTAAACCTCTCCCCCATACAACTCGTAACCCACGCAAGCGAAAAAAACGCCTACCTTGGAAGCCCACAGGCTAAGCCTCTCATTCATGTAGCCCAGACTGTACCGGGACCCGCAGCCCATTCGCCCACCCCTTTCTGGACTGGGGTGATTGGGGAACGGCCGCTTCTCTCTTTGTCTTGGCAATTTGTAACTTTGAACTTGAAAGTGTGTCTACGCCACTGGGTCTTGTGCTCACATAAAGGGTGGTGACTCAACACCCTCTCTGCGAGCAGCTGGGAAATAGAGAGGTCTGAGCCGGGGTAAGGGGCTATAATAGACTCGGAATCCATGTAGGGGGAGGGGAAAGGGCTCGCAGGGGTGTGTTGGGGGGTAATAGGGCTTTCGCATCTCGTTTTGTGGCGATCTTGGAGGGTTTTTCAGTCAGACTGCCGAAGAGTGCGCCCACCTGGGGGCAAAATACGGGATTATCAAACAGATGTTGAGCTAGAACCAGGGAGTTGACAGCGACGTCAGGCGGGGTACACAGGCACTGAAAGTAGGTCATATGGTGACGACGGCGAGAAACCGAGCGACGGGGAGGTTGCTACATTTTAAAATTCGTAGTCTTGTAAGTAATCTTTTGTTATCGTTGTTTGTTATCGTTTGTGACGATTTGTAGTCTTGATGAAGGCGCCCGTTTCTTGACCAGCCAAAGTATTGATTCGGTTGGGTGGGTCTGATTTGCAGCCCACCGCCGATATCAGCCCGCAGTCATTCAGGTCGCGTTCCTCTCCAGACCTCTCT
>Ga0307515_10005344_pt1 | contig 26087 bp, 3 predicted proteins | sample 17_EM_MG_FD_194513 | JGI IMG/M metagenome (GOLD analysis project Ga0307515, IMG submission 194513) | Populus trichocarpa ectomycorrhiza microbial communities from riparian zone in the Pacific Northwest, United States - 17_EM | ecosystem: Host-associated > Plants > Roots > Unclassified | place... | reverse complement strand
CTCCGCCTCTTAAAGTACTTCCTAGCCTCCTTTCTTTACCCTAGCTAGCTCTCTAGTAAATAAAAGGTGTAGTAAGAGGTTTATCTATATAAACTAGTCCGCAACTACCTTAGTAGCCTTTAGCTTAGTTAGGAGCTCTTTATATAAGGATATTCTAGTATAGTAATATATTTCCGCCTGGCTAGCAGCGTGTCTAAGGCAGAACACCACTATATATATTATTAATTGTTGGCTGTGGCCGCATAGGTAGGCCGGGGTTAGGTACCCTAGTACTTTTTAATAGTAGAGGTATCTGTTAAGCCCTATATACTTAGTTCTAAGCAGCGTATTAATTATACTCTTTACCTTTATAAGCCTTATATAGCGTTTAAAGACTTCCTTATTCTATAGCTTGGCCTAGGCTGTTATATAGTAGGTAAGTATACTCTAATACTTTTCCTATTCCCTTTTCCACCGCTCCTTAAACGCCTCTTATACCCTAGCCCTTCTACTTCTCTTATACTGCGCTTTAGATAAGTCCATTAGCTATATATCTGTCCCTAAAATAGCGGCCGCCATCTTCTTAAGCTTATCCCGTCTAGTAGGCCATATTAGTAGCTTTATTCTAGGCCGGAGTTAGTAGGCTATTATAGCCTGTATAGTGTTGCACTCCCTCTTAATATACTCTCTTGCCGGTCCTTCCTGCGTCCTCTCCGCGTAGGCTATAGCTAGCTCTTTAAGGTACATCTAAAGCGGCGGAAACCCCGTCTCGTGCTCTAGTACTACTATTAGCGTTAATTTATACGCCCCTATAATAGTGCGGAGGTATAGGTTCTATACTATACCTAACTAGCGCAGCTTGGTTTTACTTATTTCTTTAGGCTTTATCCACTCCGGTGGCGAGTACTAGATACTATATCCGTATAAAATTACCAGCCGGACTATAGTGGAGTATATTATCCGCGCCTTTTAGAAGGAGGCGCCCTATATAGAGGCCGTAAGCCAGGTTAGTGCGGCCATTTAGGTAATTACCTTTGTCTTAATAATATTAACGTATAGTCCCTATTTAAGCTTTAAGTTAACTTATATCCCTAATATACGTAGGTTACTAACTAGGCCTTCTGTAAAGCTATATATGTTAGCTATAGCCTTTATATTAAACTTCTTATGGCTCCTTATAAAATAAATAAGGTGGTACTTTTTGGGGGCAAACACTACTCTATACCAGCGTGCCTACGCCGTGTATACCTTATACGCCCTTTCTATAGTTCTATAGTTTTCCTCTATAGTCTTACTATACGTTAGTATATTAGAGTTATCAATAAATCTAAATACTGTAATGGTTCCCCCTTATAGCTCTAGTAGGAGTATATAGGTAAAAAAGAGGAATAGGATTGGCGATAGCGCTAAGCCTTAAGGTATACCAGTGTTCGTTTGTATTATTTATGCCATATATCCTCCAATTAAGAACCTCATTATTTAATCCTTAAGGAAGGACTTTATAAACTATACTATCCAGTAAGGTATGGCTTGGGCCTTTATATTATAGATTATTCTTTTATAGAAGACTTAGTTAAAGGCCCCGGAAATATTAAGGCTAAGTAATAAGGCTACTAGGTTTAGGTTACTCCTCTATACCGTATATACCTATTAGGTTAGTAGCTCTAGTGCTATCTACGTTAAGCGCCCCGGCCTTACTCCTATCTAACTAGCCAGTAGCATACCCATCTCCTCTATAATTTTAGATAGTTGGCTGGCTACTATTCTCTTAAGTAGCTTCCTAATAGTATTAAGCAGCGCGATTGGCTAGTAGGCCTTTACTATAGTATAGGATGGCTTCTATAATTTCTAGAGGACTAGTATAATAGAGTTTTTAAACGGTTTTAGGTAATGTCTAATTGCTATATAGCTGCTAAAGAGTTTAGCTAGCACTAGGGCTAGCTGCTCTCCGCACATCTTAAGAAATTAGTTAGTAATTTTCTTTAGACCTAGGGCCTTATTAGGGGCAAGCCCCTTTAGGGCCATAATAATATCCTCCTCCTTAACTACTTCCTTTACTATTCGCGGCTCTGAGTATATAAACCCTAGTATATCGCTAAGGTCCGCCTTTACCGGCAGTAGGAAGAACTACTCTATAAGGATAGTAGCCTTCTCCTTATTATTATAGTGTAGGGTTTTCTCTCCTAGTCTACTAATAGGAGGAAACTGTGGTAGGGCCTTTGGCTTCCCGTCCGCTATACGCGCCTATTTTATTATCCTCTATATCCCTTTAGGGTTATTTATTAGCTTTTTAACGGTCCTCCTTTATAGCTTATTAGCCTCTTATTAGATTACCCTTTTCTTCTTATTCTATGCAACTCTATAGTTAATCTAGTTAGGCACTAACTAAAAGACCTTCCACGCCCAAAAGGCCTGTTGGGTTTCCTTTACTACTTCTATATATTCCTCTAACTATACTTTAGAGGCTTACGGCAAGGGCCACGCGTTAGGTACTATTTTTGCTATAATATTCTTAATTACTTAATATATAGCCTCCGCTAATATATCTAGTTTATCTCTTATATTACACAGGAGTCTATATAGGGGCTAGAGTTGGCCCTCTAGCTCGCTCTACACCACCTTCTAATTAGCCTTCTTTTATAGCGGTCTTCTAGGTAAGGGGGGCCCCTTTAGCATCTCTACGTCCACCTCTATAATAATAGGAAAGTGGTTAAACCCTATATGCCAGCGGTCTTATCTTTAACTCTATAGCAGCCTATTAGTAATTTAGGGGGAGGTAAACACTAGGTCTAGCATGCTCCTTAATATACCCTTTACCCACATCTTTATACCCGCCTCGGTGGCTAGGCTTAGGCTGGCTACCTCTATAGCGCGGATAAGGTTATTTACCGCGTTGTCCGCGTATATTATTATTACACCTCCCTAAAAGGAGTAGTATAGATTAAAATTACCTAACAGTATATGTTCTCCTTTAGCCCTTAGCAGCTCCGGTAGCATATAGACACTGCTATTCGTTTATTAGGGGTTATAAATATTATAAATCTAAATAGTCCTCTTGCAGCCCTCTAGCTTAATTATATATACGTCCACTAAGTAGTATATAGGCGCCCACTTATTTATATTAATAGCCTTATTTATATAGAAGCAGACCCTTATATTGCCTACTCCCATATATACTAGGTAGTAGGATTTTATAATATATGTTGTATTTCCTTAGTCCCTCTACTACGGCTCTTAGATGGCTAATATATCTAGCTAAGGGTCCGCCTACTTTACCTCTTATAGAAAGTAAAGCAGTACGCCATTCCTACTGTTATTGGTATTATACTATATAATTATAAGTGTTTTCCGGTATCCTAATATAAGAGGTCCATGCTAGCCTCTAAATTAGCTAAGTCGGTGCCCTTTAGCGTCCGTTTACTTCCTTATAATGTAGTTTTAGAGCCTCTAAATACCTCTCTCCAGATCTAGGCTTCTGCTTCCACCTCTATATTAAACTCTATATTTAGTAAAGACTCCTAGGTTGCTAGGATTTAAATTAGGGCGTGTATACTACTATATAGTGCTATTTAGAGTATTAATTAGAGGGTCCTCTAGCCCATTTCCTTCCTAGAATAATTAAAAGTCCGCAGCCGGCCGACCTTCTAGGGGGCTTCCTCTGCCTATATAAAGCTCTCTTATATAACTATCTTCTTTAGCTTCCTTTTCTTGGCTCGTTATAAGATCTCCTTAGTGGTAATCTTATACTATAATTGTGATTGCTATCCGCTTGTAGGTGCCTTATAGGTGCCTGCGTAGTATATTAGCGTATAGGCCCTAATTACTACAGCCTTCTCCTACTATGTCCGCTTAACACTACACGCCCTATTATATGCCTCGTGGTCTGCTTTACAGTTAATATACTTTTTAGGTAGGTCTCCTATATATTTACTAGTATTATATTGCCTAGCGCAGCATCCATATCTAGCTTCTCTCCTATAACTCTTAGCTATATAGTTAAAGCCTTAGCATTTAAAGCACTGCGTTACTAGGGACGTTGTCTTATACCTTATAACTAGGTAATAGTCTCCTCCTAGGAAGAGGCCCCAATTAAATAGCGCATTTACTAACTCTTTTAACTGTATACCTATAATAAGTGATAATTTAACCTTTTATCCCGTTCGGACTCTTCCTAGCCTTTTCTACGCTAGCCTTTCTACTATAAGCCCCGCTATAGTACAGTTCTGCTTTATTATATCTTCTATTATCTACTTAGCCTCTAGGCCTTAAATGGCGAGGCTCGTAGGTACTACGTAGACCTCTATTAGTACTAGCGGAACAGCTAATATAGCAGAGCGTCCAAGGACCTTCGTCCACTCTATTTCTTATAGCAACCTATCTTTTACGTCTTTATCCGTAATATACGCCCTAACGTCACCGCTTTATAACTTCTTTACGGCCTATATCCTATGGGTGTCTAGGGGTCCTATAGCCTAGAGTTTATATACTAGGGCTTAGCTATTCTACTTTAAGGGTTCCTTACGGTCGGCGGCGTCGCCTATACGGATTGTGATCTTATATACTTCTGTAGGTTTATAGGCAACTTATCTTATAGCTTAGGGCATTATAGGTATAGTGGCAGCGACGTATACGTACGACAGCGGGCCTATAGACGTCGGTCCGCTCTTTATAGCCATCGTTGCGGCCTTCCTAAGGGCGCCAATATCTGTCCGGATTACCTTTATATCCTAGGCATATTGCTCCTAGGTTCCTTAGGTCCAGATAAGCTCCGCTAACGTAGTAAAGGCTATCCGGAGGGTTATAATCGCAGTAGTAAGGAAGGAGGGCATAGTAGAGCGCTCCTCGTCTATATTAAGAGATCGTTTCTATAGTGCCTGCTAGGTTTATTCTGCGGTTTGTATAGTCTATAAAACGCGTTCTTAAAAGGCGCGCTGTTTAATTAGGGTGGTTAGGGTAGTTGGGGTTAAGGTTAGGGGTTTGTTTGTTTATTATGATCCAGTTTTAGGGGCTATATATTGGAAAACACCACATATACCTCCACTAACGCCGAATTGGGGTGTGTGGTTTTGATAGGAAGGGTTTCTATAGTCCTCTGGAGCTCGTGGGAGCTCTATTGGGCTTGTTTCGCAAGTTTCTTTAGCGGGCGATTGCATTGTAAAGTGAGTGGATTTGTAGTAAGTGGATTTGCAGCCGTTTATAATTTGTGTTTAGGTATAAGGACGGAGCAGTAGTTAGAAAGGTAAGAGCTACTTCTATATTTAAAGTAAAGGCCTAGCTTAATACGTCGTTCTTATTTAAAGGACCCTAATAGGGCGTACCCTAGGGTCCTAGTATTAATATCTATAGCGTCGGGGTGCTTAGGCTAAGATAATAACTTAGTAGACGTTTACGGAGTTGCCGTATTATATCATAGAGCGGGCTTTGGTATTAGGCGTAGTATATTATTATATCGTTTATTAATAACGTTTACGTAGGCATTAAGGGCTCCTAGTAGGTCTACGCCTATTAGGGAGGTTTTTAGTTTAGGGCTTAGGGATTTAATAAGGCTGTTAATTAGTGCGGAGTCGTTCTAGCCTGTTTTCTTTACGTAATAGTTAAATTCGGAAAAGTATACTAGGAAACTTTTCGCTCCTTAAGTTATATAGTTTATCTTTCTTTAAGTAGTAGCTTAGTAGTTTAGGTTACTATATATAGCTTTAAGAAGTATAACTAGGCTTTATACTAAGTTTGGCTAAAGTAGTTTAATAAGGTTAGCTATATCTCCTCCTAGTTAACTTAGGGCGTAATAAAGTTAGTTAGCTTTAGTTAGGTAACAGTTAGCGTTACTAGTTAGCTTATTTTTAAGCTAGCTTAGAAATAATTAGAGCTTTTATTATTTACTAGTAAATACTAGGGGATCTAGTAGTTATTTGGATTATTTTAGTATAGTAGCTACTGCGGGTTCGGGGCTTGCGTTCCGCGTATTTATCTCTAGAGATAGCGTTTAGTCTTAAGGTCCTAGCGTAGGCCTCTTAAGGGCGCGGACTTCTTCTTAGAGGTCCTTAATTAATTACTAGTATTATACTTCTTATTTAGCTTATTATTAATTTAAAGTAGCTTAGTTCTATTTAAGGGCGTCTATAAAAGACTTATGTATCCCTACTAATTATTTTTAAAGTGCGGTTATAATACCAGCGGCCGTTATAGGGGCTTTAGGTTTATTCTGCATGTTAATAGTAGTATAGGTAGTTAACGCAATATAGTATTACGGAGTAAGTATAAGCGACAATAATATATAGCAAGGCAGATATTATTAAGCTATATATATAAACTGTGTAAGGAGGTTAAAACATTATATAAGGAAAAAAGGTAGGAAAACAGAAAGAAGGGGGCATATATTGTTGGCTTAGTTGCTTAGTTAATACGTATATAAGCAAAATAGGGTTTAAGTTATAGTCCTAGCAGAACTTAGCAGAATTTAGTAAAACTTGGCAGAATATAGCAGAATGCCGTAGATTGCCGTTAGATTGCTATTAGATTGCTATTAGATTGCTATTAGATTGCTATTAGATTGCTATTAGATTGCTATTTCGCGGTTAGTCTCTAATTGCTAAGTTGGTGGAAATAGGTAGACGTGTGCACGGTATTATAGGGGTGTCCCGTAATATCTAAAGTCTCTATATATATATAAGATAGGTAGCAAAACGCTAATAACAATAATCTATAATCTCCACTATAGATAGCGCCACTTAGTCAATAACAGATAATAGTGTAGTAGGGTAGAATAGACCACCTTCTAGTGTTTTGGCGTTTTCCTATATATATAGAGCCTTCGCTTCCCTCTTTCCTAGACATTACAACCTACTAGAAGATATTCTTTTCTTTCTTCTTACTAACTGCTTTCCTACTAATTAATTATAACTAATAACCAACCGACTGACCGATAGATAGATAGCATTATAACTTCCTATCTAAGAGAGACCGCGTCTACTACTATAATAGAAATAGATAATAGAAATAAGTAGTAAGATATGCGATAGTAAAAAATATAGTAGTAAGTTATAAGGTAGCGCAAGCTTTGGTACTAGTAGTTAGTTATATTCTATCTATATATAGAAACGAGTATACTTAAATATATATTATTATTATATAAATAAAAACCTCTATAGTCTTTAAACTTAGTAAAATTAGTTTATTTATGCCCTAATCTAACTATATTAATTTACTTTTATTTAAGGAGTATAGCCTATCTGCTTAAACCTCGTTCTTAACTAGTATTCTAAGTAATATACTTCTCTTTATTATTCTTAGCCCTAAGCTCTAAGGGTTCTATTTCTAATTTACTTCTCTTTTATTCTAGCTCTACTATCCTAATTAAGTTATATTACCTTTTAGCCCTTTTTTACTTTTAGAATCTTTGCCAAGATTCTTAAGCTAGCACTCTTGTTTATTTTTAGCGTATTATAATATACCTACTAAGGGTTTAATTAATAAAATAAGCTATATATTTATCTTATAAATTAGGCCCTTTATAAATCGTTAGTGTATATAGACGAAATAATTTCTATTATCTAACGAAATCTTCTATAAAGGGTCTAAGAGTTTATAGTCACAGCTTTAGTAGTAACTTATTATTTTAAAGATTAATTTTTATCCTTTTCTATAAGCGATGTCCTAATTACAATAGTTATAATGTATATTCTTAACATAACGGGTTCTTTAGTTAACTATATCTTTATAAATATATATATAGCCTTATACTTAGACTAGTAAGAAGCGAGATATATTATTATAAAATATAAGTTAGATTTTAAACAGAATCTTAGTTTTCGTAATTTTAGTAGATTTTAGACGGATTTTTTGCTATAACGTAACCGATTGCCTATATCTAACTTTTTATGTAATATAGCTATAATATCGCTATTAAATATAATAGATAGAGAAGCCAAAGAGCTTCTACCTTGTAGTATTTTTATAATAACTAGATATTATAAAAGGGTCGAGATACAACAGTGAAAAAGGTAATTTTTGGTGTATTTTAACACTTCGCTACCACTAAAACGACGCCTATAAGCTCTTAGACTCTCTATAGAAAATTCATTAGATAAGGATTAGGGGTATAAATACACCGTATAAGTTGGAATATTATACGTATACACGGTGTATTATATAGTGTAATATACTATATAAGTGTAAGCTTATATAATATATATCATAATCTTTACGTCCTCCCGGTCGTCGTCCTTAGCGTCGCCGAATCTATATATATTTGGTTCTTAGCACTTTTTTAGGTAGACGACGACCTTCTGACGACTATTTAAGTGCTATATTTTCTAACAGTGAATATAGATAACCTTTGGGTGGGTTTTACTACGGAGTTTATAGGTAGCAACTTCCTTTAAGTATAGATCAGCTGTAGAGCCTACCATTTAGTAAACGATTTGATTGAAAACACTATACTAAGGCTTGTAATAGAGACGAGCATACCGCTTAAAGAAAGAGTGCGATGCACGGCGTTGTAAATACTGTAGGCGAGCCATTTAAATAAAAGACTCTTTATTACACTGTTTACTAAGTATATAGCCCGTGTAATATATAGTGTAAGCCTCTAGAATACACGTGTAAGTATAAGCTTACACCCCTAATAAGGAGTAGTACGAATATCTATGCGCCCTAACGATCTATAAAGGGTCTGATTTATAAGATAACCATATATCCCTTTGTCTGGCAGAAGTCACTTTTTATATTAGGCGCTTTTGGCGCTTTTACTTGGGTTAGTATGCTATAGGCACCCTAGCTAGCGCGATTTTATTAGCAAGCCCCACCAAAATACCTTAACATTACGATGCCGACAAAATAATGCTAAAGGCTATTACTAAAAACACCTAATATATATTATTTTTAAGGAAGTTAAGTAAAAAGTTATAATGTATAATATTACGGTTATATATTTTTACCTTTCCTTTATTAACTAGCTACTAATTATATAAGAAAATCCTCTATTAGAGTCCTCCCCTAAAGTATTACTACCTATATACTTTATACGCGTTTTTAATATTAATAAAAATAAGCTAGTAGAGGAATAGCTTAAGGTTATAAGGGAAGACGTATTATATACGTTAAATAAAATGGGTTAAATATTATAGGTGGTTAAACGGTTTAACTAGTAATTATTTAGTATAGAGGCCTAATTAGAGGCAGTAGTATTAGGAAAAAATTTACTAGCATCTAATTTTACTTTTCTGCTATTTTAGCATTTTCTAGCATTTCTAGCATTTTCTAGCATTTAGCAGCTAAATGCGGCATTTATTACTAAGTACTAGCATTTAGCCGCTAAATGCCGCATTTATAATTAAGTATTAGCATTTAGCTGCTAAATGCTAGAAAATGCTAAAATGGCAAAAAAGCAAAATTAAATGCTATATAAAGCTCTGCACGAAGCTTTGTATAAAGCTCTATATAAAGCTTTATACGAAGTTCTACATAAAGTTCTATATAAAGTTCTACACGAAGCTCTGTATAAAGCTCTGTATAAAGTTTTATATAAAGTTTTATATAAAGTTCTGCACAAAGCTCTGTACGAAGTTCTACACAAAGCTCTATATAAAGCTCTACACGAAGTTCTACACAAAGTTCTGTACGAAGCTCTATATAAAGCTCTATACGAAGTTTTACACAAAGTTCTATACAAAGCTCTGCATAAAGTTCTACACGAAGTTTTACACGAAGCTCTATACGAAGTTTTATACAAAGTTCTGTATAAAGCTCTGTATAAAGTTCTATACAAAGTTCTGCATAAAGCTCTATACAAAGCTCTATATAAAGCTCTATATAAAGTTTTATACGAAGTTCTATATAAAGCTTTATATAAAGCTCTATATAAAGCTCTATACAAAGCCCTATATAAAGCTCTATATAAAGTTCTATATAAAGTTCTGCACGAAGCTCTGTATAAAGCTCTATATAAAGTTTTACATAAAGTTCTATATAAAGCTCTATACGAAGCTCTATATAAAGCTCTATGTAAAGCTCTATATAATGCTCTATATAAGGCTCTATATAAGGCTCCGCGTAAAGCTCTACGTATAAAGGCTCTATATAAAGCTTTACATTAGGTCCCCGCTATATTCCTAATAGCCTCTATATATACCTCTGCTAAGTATACCCCCTATATATACCTAGGTAGCCACCTTATTTTTTACCCTTCCTTATATCCTCCCTACCTAGGAAGATACTAAAATAATAGCTAGTAAATAACTATTATTAGAACTAGACGACCGTTAGAGCTAAACACCCGTTATTAGAGCTAGACAACTATCGTTAGAGCTAGACAACCGTCGCCAGAGCTAGATAACCGTCGCCAGAGCTAAACAATTGTCGTTAGAGCTAGATAACCGTCGTTAAAGCTAGACAACCATCGTTAGAGCTAGATAACCGTCGTCAGAGCCAGATAACCATTATTAGAGTTAGATAACCGTTATTAGAGCTAGACGACCGTCGCCAGAGCTAGATAACCGTCGCTAGAGCTAAATAACTATCGCTAAAGCTAGACAACCGTCAGAGCTAAACAACTATTATTAGAGCTAGACGACCGTCGCCAGAGCTAGATAACCGTCGCTAGAGCTAGATAACCGTTGTTATCGCTATATAATCGTCACTAGAGCCATATAATAACCGTTTAAATAACTAGCTAGCGAACACAATAAATAATTTAATTAATTAATTGAATTAAGGCAATATAGACAGGTAGGCATAGATAGGTAGGCATAAATAGGTAGGTATAGACGGGTAGGTATAAATAGATAGATAGATAAATAGATAGGTAGGTAGGCAGGTAAGTAGGCAGGTAGGTAGGTAGGTTAGTAGGTAGGTGGATAAAGGAAAACTATTGCTATATTATATTAAATTATCTAAAATAATATAATTTATTTTGCACTAACTACGTAGAAAGAGTAATACTTATTTATTACTTAAAGTAAGTAAGATATATAGAATGTGTAAGAAGGGCATTATATATAAAATATATAAGAAGGGTATTATATACAGAATGCGTAAAAAGGGCATTATATACAGAATGTGTAAAAAGGGTATTATGTATAAAATGCGCGAGGAGGGCATTATATATTAATTGCGTATTAAGTGCAAAATGCGTAATTAGCCGTACTATATTATTAAATATAGTAGTATACCGCACTATATTATTAAATATAGCAGTATACCGTACTGTATTATTAAATATAGCAGTATACCGCACTGTATTGTTAAATATAGCAGTATGCCGCACTATATTGTTAAATGCAGTAGTATATAGCAGTATGCCGCACTATATTATTAAATGTAGCAGTATGCTATACCTTAGTTAATACTATACGCTATACGTTATAGTGCGCGGAATACGCATTTAGCCGCTAAATGCTACTAAATGCTGTAAAAATGCTAGTAGATTTTTTCCTGACGAGAGGAGGGCTTAAAGGAGGCTAAAAAAGACGCTGCGGTAAAGGCTTAATTAGCTTTAAAGTCTTAATATTAGAGGCTTAAGGAAGTAAAGGATTAAAAATAGTTACCTAATTATTACCCGCTAAGTAAAAGTTGTTAAAGCACTAAAGGTATTATATAATTACAGCACCTATCGTACTAACCGCGTGCTTACGCGTTCGATACGCCGAGTACGCGTTTACGCGTTCGGTGCACCAACCACCCGCTTACGCGTTTGGTGCACCCCTGGAGCACTAACTAAGTAGGGGGGAGGTGCGTCAGTATATAGACCGCGTAGTCTACCTTAATAGAATTGACAGTTACCACCATCCTAAAGAGCATACGATACTATACGTATTTCGTGCCCCGGGATATAACTCACCTATACTATTAAGTTGGTATAAACACTAATCAGTAAGCGCGCACAGATCAGTAATCACTCAATACCTCCCCCGAGCGATACTTAACAGCGACCACCCGTTCAATCCTAGTACGACCTGCTAGAAGGTCGGAAGTTGGGGATTACGGACCTATCACCAACTCTGTATACTTATTTAAGTCTTAATACGGTTTACCGGAAGTTTATAAACGCGAATACAGACCTATATAGAACCACCTACCTTTAACCTCTTTAAACCTTGAACCCCTATTCCTACTACACCCTCTTTTAATACCTCCGACGTCTTTTTAGACCCCTTATAGAGACCCCCTACCCTTCTACGAACTACAACGGACCTGTTAAGACCCCTTACGGAGACCCCCTACCCTTCTGCAAACCGTTACGGACCCGTTAATTGCCTTTACAGACCACTATAAGACCTCTTAAACTGTTACGGACCCGCTAATCGATTTTACGGACCGTTACAAGACCTCCTCCACCCGCTACAAGCTACTACTACCCACTATAGCTTATACAGACATACTACGCTATATAATATGGCAGATATAACTAAGCAAATTAGTAAAGGTTAAAAGAAGTGGAGTTAGGGAGTCGACCTCACGTCTACGGACGGCGTTAACGACTATATTAATTTTAAAATCCTTAAATACGGATACTATAAGCTTCTAAACGACGACCTATAGGAGCAATATAAGGAAGACTTTGCGGATTTTACGGAAGCTATTCTTAAGGCTTATAACCCTAATACCATCCGTAACCTACGAACCCTTTTACATTACTAAGGTGTATAGGTTAAAAAGGATAAATAAGTTACTGTTATACGGTCCTTATATAATATAATATAGGAGAAGGACCAAATAGAATAGACTAAAGAGGAAATCCTAGACTAGGTTAAAGCTATAAAAGAACTCTTTACTTCTTCTAAACTTAATATAATTGCTAGCCTTATACCTAACCCACTTAACTAAATTCGCCCTATAAACTAAAGCGGCTTTAAAATTAACCTTACTAGCTAAAATATACCCTACTCTTAAGTTACGGACCACGCTACGGACCGTAATACCCCTATAAACCAAAATACGGACTAAAACCCTTCCGCTGCCTAAGCTATAGATCTATAACCTACCTAAGTTATAAATCCGCAACCTACTTAAGTAAAGACCTACGGCAAGGAGCTAGCTAACTTGGCTAAGCTCTATACCGACAAATCCAAGTATAGCGGTAAAAACGATAACTTTGACTTTAAACTAACCATCTTTACGGACCTCTGTTAAAAGGCTGATATTCCTAAACGGGAATTTAGCCAAGCCTACTCTACTATACTACGTAGCCTAGCCCTTAACCACTACTACACTAACCTTAAGAGTAACCCCCTTAGTGTCTCCTTTAATAAGCTATACGAAGCTACACGCAACTACTTTAAAGGGCCAGAATATAGGCGTAATATCCATACCTAATGGAATACGACTAAGTTACGGACTGTAATTAACAAGAATACCAAAAAGTCGACCATAAAATGCCTGTAAATTCTTATTAAAGACCTCCGGCACCTACAGCACGGCCTTAATATTAAGCTTTAAATGGACGACTTCCTATATAATAAGCTTATTACAGCTTACCAGGAAGTAAAACCCTATAAATACGCCTATTATAAGCCTATAGATACCATAGCTGGCCTTATTAACGATTTACGGTCCTCTATTATAATATACAAAGTCTTAAACCCGCCAGATAGTACTTAAGCCTTTATTACGGACCTGCAAAACCCATAAACTAACTCAGACGCCTACTTTACGGACCACCGCTACCGCCGGCAGTACCCATACCAACTAAGTCCCACCTATAACCCCCGCAGCAACTCCCGTACAAAAGTATACCCCTATAGATAAACTAGCCAGAAGTACTTTATATGCGGTAAGGAAGGATGTTAGTCTATAAGGCATACCTAGGAAGAACGCGATAAGTCTAAGAAGAGATTTAACAGACAGATTAACTAGTTTATCTTAGACTATAAAGGAGAGGAAGTAGAAGAGTCTCTTAACGAGTTAATGGAAGCCCTTATAATTAATTTTAACTTAAATACTTAGGAATAGGAGACCTTAAAGACGTTCCTAACCACTTTTAGACCTTTTACGGATAGCTAAGCCTTTAATACTATAACCGTATTAGCCAACCGCTCCTTTATATACTTAATTGCACCTAAAAACTAGCCCATAAATACACCCGCTAGACCTATTATAGACGTTACGGACCGCGAACAAGACCTATTTGCATATATTACTACGGAACGCTATACCCCTAAAGAATTCTACAGCGTTATAATCGATATAGGTGCCTTTAAGAAGTCTACTATAGGTTATAGACAATACCTTGCATATAAGACCACCGTAAATAATAATATGGATATTAATACTACGCAAACTAGGGCCGTAAACGTCTAATTCGGCATCGGCTTAACTATATCAATTGGATTAGTTACAGTTAAGACCCTAATTAGCCTAGTTAACTTCCACATAGTAAAAGCGGATACCCCTTTTCTACTCTATTTTACGGACATAGATAGGTTATAGGTCTACTATAATAATGTTACGGACACCGTAATTGGCCCCGTAACTGCCCTAGGAAGTAAGTATATTACCCTACTAATTATATAACGATTCGGACACCCGTTCCTTATATAGGGAGAGACTTTACAGACCTATATTTAGGAATCTTTTAACTATAACCCGTGCTACCTTACCAGTACTAAGATCTACCGCCTATACTACCACTTCGGCCACCTATTAGCCGAAAAGCTATATAGAGTCCTTAAACGCTCTAGACACAACGATATTAATAAAAAGGCAATCGACCACCTAACTAAATACTGCTCTTTTTGCTAGAAATACAGACGTTCCCTAGGCCGATTTAAGTTCACCCTTTGTAAGGACCTTAACTTCAACCACTTAGTATACGTGGATATTATGTATATTAACGGCAGTCTAGTATTATATATAATTAACGAGGCAACCCGCTATTAAGCCGCCCGTTAGTTATAAAATATATCCGTAAAATATACTTAGGACATTTTACGGACCTACTGGATTGATATATACCTTAGACCTCCTAAGTATATTACCCACAACGCCGGCAGGAACTTCATTAGTAAGGAATTCTAACAGTACGCTACGGCCATGGCTATTTTAACAAAAGCCGTTCTAGTTAAGGCGCACTAGTCCGTTAGGCTTATTAAGTAAGCTTATCTAGCTCTACGGAGAGCTTACTAGATTATTATAGACAAGTATAAGAATATCTAAAAAGAACTGGCTTTATAGATGGCCGTAAAAGCCGTTAATAATACCGCTAGCCCTAACGGACTAGTACCTACCCTCTTAGTCTACGGAGCCTACCTAAGGATAAGCAAACTAGATCCTCCTACCCCATCTATTACAGATTAAGTAGCTACAATACAGAAGGCAATGGCCGAAATAGTCAAATTACGGGCCAAATAAACTGTTAATAACGCCCTACACCACCGTAATGGACCTAATACGACCTTAGTACACAACCTCCCGCTTAATTCTAAAGTCCTTATATAGCGTAAAAGCGGTAATTAGACTAGACCTTACCGTCTACTGGCCGTAGAAGACGAGACCTACTATATATAGCTCCCTAGCGGACCGACAAGCTTTAGAAGCACATCCATAAAACCCTATTTTCGGTCTAAAAATACCTATAATACCGAGCTAGACGAACCAGAAGCACCCGCTGAATTAGGTAAACTAGAAACAACCGCCGAATTAAATAAACTAGAAGCACCCTTACCTACCCTAGAGGTTCCCTAGAAACCTACTAAACCTACTAAACCTGCCGTAAAGCGTGGCCAAGGACGCCCCCGTAAGAACCCTATAATAGAGAATTACCTAATCTCCGCAGGTATATCCGCAAGGTAATCTCCGCCTGCGGATATATTAGTTCTAGTATAGAAAACCCCTTTTATAGACTTATAACGTAAAGAGATTAACGGACTACTTAAAAAGGGCGTCTTTGCGGTTATAACGGAGAGAGACGTTCCGTAAGGCGTCCGTATATTTAACTCGCGCTTTATTAATAAAATTAAGCACCCTAGCACTAATAAAGCCTTTAAAAAGTCAAGGCTCGTTATATAAGCTTATAACGACTAGGGAAAGGACTTAGTCCTTACGCAATCGCCTACAATCTAACGAGTTAGCCAATAGATTATACTTGCACTTACGCCCGGCCTATAGCAGAGTAAACCCGTAACTCTTTACCTACGGGATATCTTATAAGCCTATATACAATCCAATACCTACCTAAATAGGGATATCTTTATATAACTACCACTAAAGCTTAATTTGCAACTAGAAACAATTTTATAGGTTATAAAACCACTTTATAGAGTGCTAGAAGCTAAAAACCACTGGTTTAAGACGTATCACTAGCACTACGTCCGTAAACTTAAGATAGAGCAGTTAACCTATAACCCCTGCCTTCTATACACCCTATTAAACGGCCTTAGTATTATTAGACTCTAAATAGATAATACCCTCTTCCTAGCGGACCGGATATTTACGGACGCTAAAGAGACTAAACTGTAAGAAGCTAAGTTCCTAGTAAAGCCGCGAGAGTAGTTAACTAAGTAGACTCTAATTAAGTTTAACGGAGGCTTAATTATACAAAAGGGTAACTTAATCCAGCTAACTTAGGAACACTAAGCTTAAAACTTAAAGCTTGTTATAGTAAAGCCTATAGACCTTACTAGTTCCCGCGGAGAAACCCGTAAAACTGTAAATACGAAGGACTAATACGCTGCATAGCGTGCAAGAGGCGCCTATATTGCTACAGTCTGCTAACCTAAATCTGCCTACGACTTGTCCTTTACGGCCCAGGTAGTAGACCTATAAGAAGAAAATATTAAGCAGCTTAATAAGCGCATTTAATAGCAGATTAACAATGTAATAAGAGGACTTACTTTTGTACCGCTAGACCTAAATTTTATTAGTATAATGGCATTTATGGACGCCTCCTTTGCTAATAATAGGGACCTATTATCGTAAATTGGCTTCGTAATTGTACTTACGGACCATAATTAAGACGTAAATATACTATATTGGTCTTTAATTAAATGCAAATAAGTAACCCGCAGTATACTAGCTTCTAAACTATATACACTAGCCTATAGCTTTAATATAGCAGCCGCAATCAAATTAACGATCTAGAAGATCCTATAATTGGAGTAGCTACCCCTAGTTTTATGCACCGATTTAAAGTCCCTCTACGACTGCCTAGTCAAACTAGGTACGACATAAGAGAAGAGGCTTATGGTTGACCTAATGTGCTTACGTTAGGCCTATAAATAACATAAGATTACGGAGGTCAAATGGATTAGCAGCGGAGATAACCTAGTAGACGCTATAACTAAGGCAAAGCCGTGTTAAGCTCTTAAAACCCTAATTAATACGAATAAGCTTAACCTAAAGGTTATAGAATGGGTAGAGCGAGACTAATGGAGCATTTACGGTTTAGTTACGGCCTGTCGGAAGGCCGTATGGTACATTTACGGCCCGTTAAAAGGCCGTACAGTTCATTTTACGGACTGTAAGCAGGACTTACGGCCAGATTGGAGCACCATTTAGAAGGCAACCCAGAAGGCACCTTAGGAGGGATTTCCTATGTATTTTCTTATATGTTTTATAGTTCTATTAAGGCAATTACAAAGGCTATATACAAGTGGTTTCATTTTCTAAGTACCGCTAGTGTATAATTATAGCACCTGTCGTACCAACCGCGTGCTTACGCGTTCGATACGCCGAGTACGCGTTCACGCGTTCGGTGCACCAACCACCCGCTTACGCGTTTAGTGCACCCCTAGAGCACTAACTAAGTAGGGGGGAGGTGCGTCAGTATATAGACCGCGTAGTCTACCTTAATAGAATCGACAGTCACCACCATCCTAAAGAGCATACGATACTATACGTATTTCGTGCCCCGGGATATAACTTACCTGTACTATTAAGTTGGTACAAACAGGTATAAAGGAAGCCTATAAACCTTGTATTTATATATTATTTACCTTATCTTTACTATAAGCTTCTTTACCTCCTTCTATTTATATATCTAGCATCTTAGTAAGCCCTTATAGCTATACTTCTTTATAAAGCCTTTAATATAGTAATAAGTTCGCGTTTTATACTATTAAATTATAGGTAGTGGGGTTTTAGCAATAACGTATGTAGTTTTTTAATTTATTTTAATATTTCTATAACTAGGCCTAATACTAGGTTAATATTGCCTATATTTTAGTAAGGAGTTTAAATAAAGAAGGCGCTTAGTATCTTACTTATTTATACCTATCTACTATCTACCTATAATAATAAGGTTCTATACTAATTATATATAGAAGTAGCAGTAAGTTTAAAGAAAGGGCTTACTTAATATCTAGAAGATCTTTTTGCTAATAATATAGGCGTTAATTATAGCTATATTAAGCGCCTAGAAGAATAAAGTCATTTAGGTGTATATAGTGGTGATTTAGGTAGTATAGTAGTTTTAAAGTTAATTATAGATATTAACGCCGCCTATTTAGTTATTATAGTTAATAGAGAGCCTAGGAAGCGTTAACTTTTTAATTAAATTATTACCCTAAATATTAGCTACTAGCTTTTTAAGGAAGGAATTATATACTTACGGTTAACGCTAATTAACTTTATTAACATCCTTATTACTATATAAGTAAACTATTATTAAAAACCGTACTAAATCCTTGTCCTACTATATAATTAAAAGCACTAAATTAACTACGCTAATAACTACTCCTATAATAAAGTTAAATAGTAGCCTTTCCTTTCTTTTATTAGCCCTTTTATATACCTTTAAATAGTTCTTTAAATTTAATTAAGCTGTGCTAGCTATAGTAATTCTAAGTTATTAAAGCACCTAGAGCAATAGAATATTTATAAAGTAGTTATTTAAAAATAGGTAAAATCGACGAGCCTAAAAAGAAAGTTATTAGGTAAGGTAGAGGACGCACTTAAAGGTATTTAAGAAAACAATATCTTAATAATCTGTTTAAGGAGGAAGCCTAAAAAAGTAGCTAGGTAAGATAAATATAAAGCTATAGTAATATCTATATTAATAAAGGCTTATTATCTTAAAGCCCTTAAGTACTAGCTTATTAGGCAATTTAATTATAGCCGTAGATTATCTAGTAAACCTTACTATTATCTTATTAAAGCTAACTATAGATTTAGGTATAATGTACTTTCTAAACGCCTTACCTAAAGAAGTTATTAACGGCTTAATTTTCTTAAAGACCTAACATTTAACGCCCTTTAGTGGAGGTGGTGAGATATAAAAGAAGCGCTTAAGTTACTCCTATCTTTTTTAGCCTATAAATAAGCTAATTAAGTATTTAGGATATTTAGGATCTATAGCCTAAAGATCTTAGACCTAAGTGCCTTTAAAAACGCCTATATAGATAATAAGCCCTACCCAAATTATTAATTCACTAGCAGAGGTCTCCTTTTATATCCGTAATTATTTACCTATATATTATCCTAATTAGTAATATCCGCTAGTATTTTAAGAGGCTATATATAGGTTCGTATTAATTATAAGCTTCTTAAATATACTAATACTAAAGAATAGTAAAAATACTTAAATTAGCAGGTCCTATCTAGATCTATATTTACTAGATATTATACTAATTTAATTTACTAACGTATAGTAAGCAGAGCGCTTACTATCCTTATTTTAATTAGGAAGGTTATTAGATTTAATATCCGCGTTAATACCGCTAATAGGCTTACTAGCACGCTAAGTAGTAAATATTAACTTATCTAAAAGGTTAATAACCTTAAGATCTAGTTTAGGAATAGCGGCTATAGGCTTCTATAAAATAGGAACAGCAGAAAGGCCTATTCTTATAACTTCTTTAACTAATAGCTTTAGTAGTTTAGTCTTATCTACCTTATCTACTTTATCCTTAGTAGTCTCGCTATAGGGCTTAAAAACGGCTTATAATTTGTCCTTAATATTTTCTATCTAGCTGCTTAGCTAAGCCTCTATAATATTCTTACTTAGCACTACTACCTACTATATAGCTACTAAAGCCTCTAAAGGCTGTATAACTACTACTAATAAGTTATTATATATATACTACGTTGCTTAAAAGGATTATAAATAGAACTCCTAGGTATAAGGTGCATTTAAAGGCTTTAGAGGCCTTAAAGGCTTTAAAGCTAAAGACGTATAATATTTTCTAGGTGGTATAAGAATAATATTTTGCTAATAATTTAAGGGTAAAATAGACGGTAATAATATTAGAGCTTTTTAATTAACTACACCAAATATTATATAAGCTTCTTAGCCACGTCGCTGCTGTTTACCGCAATATTTAAGCGTTAAAGACGTTAATAAGGCGCTAGCACCCCTGCCGCCGAGCAACCGCATTAACCAGAGGCTTTAACACCAAGCTCTAGACGGTATAGAGCCTCTAGATTGGCTTATGAGGCGTGCATATACGAAAAGTGCAAGAAAACTTGCCACACGAAGGGATAACTATCTACTGTACCGTCACCTGACAAAGGTGCTTATCTGGAAGCGAGTTGCAGTCGATAAGAAAACCTTAATTTAAGGAGCTCTACTCTATCTAGTCCTTCCCTCATAATCCCGGAATTACGCCTGAATACCTTTTCTATTTCGAGTGTAGGAAGGGGACTCTAAGAAAAACGTCTCTTCCTCTTGCTGGCCCTCGGACCATTATCCTCATCATTATGGTTGTCAACATTCAGCTCGGAGTCTCCTTCGTGCCCCACGAGATCATCGCTATTGATATTGTCGTCGTTTCCCCCGGTAACAGCCTCGTCGACAGCATCATCGCTCTCCACATCCCCTTCGCCACCCTCTGTCTCCTCCCTGCCCCAGACCTTCCGCTTCCGCTGCTCCTCCCAGAACTTCACCAACCCTAGAAGATTGCACATAGCATGTCTCCGACCAACTGCACTATCGAGCGCGAAGAACTCAGTCTCTATCATACGTAGGTATGCGTTTGATGCTCTCTGCTGCTCCACGTTAGTGCATTTAAGGTAGTCCATATAGCTTTCGGTCCGGTGAAAATGCAGGAAGCGCATAAACGTCTGGGTCGCAGTTACAACAAACACCCTGGCACAGACGTCAGCAGTTGAGATTAGATGGGGAGAGAAGGGCAGATATACTCATCTTGATTTGGATAATTCAGATACGCTGTCAGCGCCTCGCAGGTATACTGCGACAAATGGGCGTCGGAAACCACCGGCCGACCGTCGTTATCGATTGAGTGAAATGCCTTCTTGGCTTCTAGCAATGCCAGTCGTTTCCCCCACATCCATGGAGATTTACCTGGCTCCTTCGTCTCCACCGTCCAGATGCCGCCATCGTCCGTGGCATCGACCTTCAGCGAAGGCAGACTACAGCGCTCTCGCACTGGTTCCTCTCGGAACTCTAGCATAGCCCCAACCCCCTCATTCTGTCCCGCACAGAAATTCAGTACATATCGAATAAAGGCCCCAGCAAGATTGACTGTTACGACCTCAGACTTGGTCCTGTCGGTGTGCTCATCATCGTCGACTCCATCGCCATTGGAAGAGCCAGGCCGGTAGGACTGCTGGGACGACTGCTGGGACGACTGCTGGGACGACTGCTGAGACGACTGCTGGGACGACTGTTGGGATGACTGGTGTGGGGAACTCCCAACTTGTTCGTCTGTTGAAGCTTCTTCCTCCGTATCACTCGACGATGTTTCTATGCACTCGCTGGATACATAATCCTCGCTCTGGGTTTTCCGTTTCTCCCGTTGGGGACGTTTTGTTGCTTCGACAGGTTTCTCAGAGGCCATACATTTCGCCAGCGCAGACCAGAACGTTCCCAAGTTACCGTTCTCCTGCTCCAGTCCCAGTCTGGATTTATGCAGCAAATCTTCCTTCTGGGGCCCATTAATGAGACGTTTAATGTGGTCCCATTCTCGGAGCTTCTCGAGATCGTTTGGCCGAGGAGCGAATTCTTTTAGTACGGGAAGAATTTTGCCGCTGGTGTTATGGATGAGTCGACAAGCGATAAGATGCTCTTTTCCCCATTTGCTAGCGGGGAGGTTGAGATGTTTCTGTTTTAGCTCAAGTATTACGCAAGCATTGGGATATTTGCGCTGGTATTGCTTCGTGCTTCTCGTTGGATAGTATGGCTGTGTGGTTTGGTTCGTCATTGCTGTAAAGCCTTTGGCAGTGAGTGAGTTACGATATTAAGAACGAGCTCTCGGGATGGGATATTTAACAGTTGCAATCCCGCTCTGACTCAACTTAATGTTAAGACGCTCTGACCATTTTTTTAAAAAAAATTTTAATGTTAAGGTGCTCTGACTCAATGTTACGGCGCTCTGACCTTTTAAAAAAAATTTTATCCATTGTATTATACTACGGCGCTCTGACTTAATGCCAAGGCACCCATCTCTATGGCTGGCGCGATTAAAATTTAGTAGGCTTACCTGTAACTGTAATTAGCTGTTGCTTAGGAGATCTCCAAGAGTCATACCCTTCTACCATGGTTTACAACGGCGCTAAGCTCTGCCAATCTCAAATAATTACAGCACGAAATAAACTAAATGCATAACGCCCTAAAGTATACAACCAATTCCGATCTCATTTCCGCCACTTGCTAATTCTAACGTTATCTCTATTATATCTCCCTATAACTATCCTTTTATCCTTTCTATCAAGTTTGTGCCCCACAAAGAAGACATTTAAAATTTTAGGACGGCATCTTAGTTATAAAGTAGTAAAAATCTTAAGCATTGGAATCCATTCCATAAATATTTAGTCTGGAGAATAGAGGGCGGCAGTTAAGGGAGGTTAGAGTAAATCTATTATCTTACGCAAAGATCTTATTAATAAATACTATACCGTTAGCCTCTTATATTGATTAGAACTTAAGCATTAGCCTATTAACTATTCTACTAAAGATTATCGTTAACGGTTATACTACGATCCTAAGAGTTAGTGTTTATAGCACCTAACATATTTAACGAGATCCTATAATAGGGTTATTTTAAAAAGCGACTTAGCTCTAGGACCTTCCTTTTAGAGGTAATTGGGGCGGGGTTCTTAAGGGTAATTATTAACTAGAGCTTCGCCTTTATTAGTAACTTTAATTAAATAAAGGACTAAAGCTGGGTAAGGAAGATTAGAAATAGTAACTAGGAGTTAAACATGGCGGTCAGCCGCTAATATTAGCCGTTTATAACTAGTTTTAGAAGGGGGCGGAGTAGTAGAAGGGGAATTAAGAGCTACTTTTATATTTAAAGTAGAGGTTTAGCTTAATACGTTATTCTTACTTACAGGTTTCTATTAGGGGGTATTCTAGGTTATTAGTATTAATTTCTATAGCGTTTAGGTCCTTATAGATTATAAGTAGCTAAGAAGTAAAGTATTAAGGAATATATTTTAAAATAAGGCATAGTGTATTATTATATAAGCCGTTAGTATAGGCAATAGTAGGATCTAGTAGCTTAACTCCTATAAGAGATACCTTGAGTTTAGGGATTCTACTAGATAATTAACTAAAGCAGCTTTATTATATTTAGTGTCTTTAGTATAGTAGTAAAACTTAGTAAAGTATAACGGGAAGTTCTTAAAGCTTTATATTATCTTATTTAGTTTTCTTTATACTATAGCTATTTAGTTAGGATTACTGTAAGATGCTTCTAGTATAGTAACTAGTTCTTTTATAGTGCTTAACTAAAATAGGTATATAGTTTCTACGGCGTCTCCTTTTAAACGACTTATAATATAACGTAGCTAACTATTAGGGGTAGTATAACGATTAATATTACCGTTTAGCTTATTCTAAAGTTAGTTAAAGAAGGAATATAGCTTACTCCTTTTACTAGAATAGGTATAAGGATTAGGAAGACGTTTAGTTAGCTTCTTTATAGGAATATTAATTTGTAAATTTAGGGCTAAGGAGCTAGCTTTAAACGTACTTTTTCTACCTGGTATTTATAGGCTAATATTAGTAGGAATAGATAGGGGCGACAGTATGGTAAGTAGTAGGTTTTAATAGATCTTTTTGATCTTCTTTTTTAAGGACTTAATTATCTTATAATATCGGGCCTCTTAGCAAGTAAGGGTTTTCTAAAGGGCTTATTATAGGCTCTTTATTTATTTAGTAAATATGGTATATAAGTTATTTATGGGTATAAAGGCTTTTAAGTTATTTTATATATAGGCTAGAGCGGGGCGGGGTGGTATAAGGTATAGGTTTAACGTAATATAATATTATAGAGTAAGTATAGGCGGTAATAATATATAGCGAAGTAGAGATTATTAAGCTGTGTATAAAAACTATATAATAAAGTTAAGACGTTTTATAAGGAAAGAAAGTAAAAATAAGAGAAAAGGGGTATATATTGTTTACTTAATTACTAGGTTAATGGACATTATACTATATACAAGGTAGAATACGATTTAGGTAGTAGTTCTAATAGAATTTAGTAAACGTTATAGATATTACAGATATTGTGGATATTATAATAGAAAGGGATAGATAGAATATAGTAGAGTGTAGTAGAGTGTAGTAAGTAGCGTATATAAGGTATTATAAAGTAGTTCTATAATAATAGAATAGGGATAGCTACTAGAAAGTAGCTAATAGTAGTAGAATTTTTAGATAGAGGTAACTCCTACTAGGCTTTTAGTAGATAAATATTAGGGCGTAAAAGGATAGAAATAAATAATAAATAAAATAGAGATAAGCGTTAAGGTTTTCTATTTCTTATAGTCTTTTCTACTATTTTCTTTCTACCTAATAGTTGTCAATAATCTAGTATTTTGCTAAGGAGTGGTAAACTACTAAAATATAGCTACTAGGATATATAAAACTGGAGTGCTATTATCTAGAGGCTATATATATAAAATTATATATAGTATAATACAATAGATATAATAAAAAGAAGAAAGAAAAGGTAACTTAAATTCTACTAATGTACTTTTAGCGGTTTTGTCTATACTAGCTCCTAAGGCATTTTACGGTTATATCGCTGGCGTATTACCGTCGGATATAGGCGTTAGTTGTTACGGCACTGACAGAACTTGGCAGAACTTCGCACCGGCAAGTTGCTACAGATTGCCGTATATTGCGGTTACGTGACGCGAAGATCTTATAAAATATTAAACGGCGCTACTCTTCTTCTCCTTTCCTTTCTCTAGCTTTAGATTCTTGTTTATAGATAATCTAATTATATAGGCTTGCGCGACCCTTTTACCGTACTTATATCTCGATTAACTAAGTCGCTAATATTATTTAAAGCTTACTCTACTCTTTCTTCCTAAAAAGGAACTTAAATATATCTATAAGAATATAGAATAGGACCCTAAGGACATTACTAGGACTATAAGGATAGGACCTAAAAGAAAAGAATAGAACCCTAAGAAAAGGACCTATAAGATATATATAGACTAGAACCCTTAAAGAAATTACCCAGAATTACCTAATACCCCTATTACTATGCCACAAAACATAGTAGTAGGTAAAGCAGCTGTAGGACCCTTAAATACTTTAGATAAAGAAATATTTAACGTTTTAACCCTCTAGGCGGAGCTTGCGGCTACTAATACTAAAGTTAAATAACTATAAGAGCTGCTTAAAGCTAGAGATACCCCTATATTTAATAATAAGTCATTATTAGACAACTAAAGACTTACTATAGTCCTTTAGGCCCTATCTTAGCGCCTTAGTTATTACGGACGCTTTAAGTACAATGTTACGACTACTAGGAGAGGAGTCGGAAGAAGCTAGTTGGTTAATTTAGGCACGGTCTAGGATGGAGCCGATAGAACTATGTGACGAGGAATGGTAACTAAGGTTATATAATATGCTATATATTAAACAAAAGGAATAAGAGGAACTTATATACCTTACGTATAAGACGTATATTATGTATAAAAAGGATTTTATAGGAGTACGGTTGTATATTTAAGGACCCTTAGTCCCTACCTAGATAGTTCCTTCCTTATAGTAATTCTTAGAATATAATTAGAGTTAATCTATTAGGCAACCACTTCACCAGTTATTATTATTTGTTGACTTTTATTCCTTTACCTATATACCTAGCCTAATAACGAGCCCATCGTAGTTCTTACTATAAGGTTCCGTTACACAATCACTACCTAGTTATAGTATTAAATAATAAAAAGTCAAACAATATACCACCAAAAGCAGCTACTAT
>Ga0307515_10005343_pt1 | contig 26091 bp, 10 predicted proteins | sample 17_EM_MG_FD_194513 | JGI IMG/M metagenome (GOLD analysis project Ga0307515, IMG submission 194513) | Populus trichocarpa ectomycorrhiza microbial communities from riparian zone in the Pacific Northwest, United States - 17_EM | ecosystem: Host-associated > Plants > Roots > Unclassified | place... | reverse complement strand
ATGACTTCAATATTGTGCGTGCAAGCTTAATTTATAAGACACCAGAACTGCCTCGATCCTAGTTTACTTGACAAGCGTGCGTGATGTTACCTTGTTTGCTGCATGCAAGTTTGATCACTTGTTACGGGTCTTTGTTCTCTTCGAAATCCTCTTGTATTAATTTTCTCTCTCCAAATAATTACAACGCCAACTTAGATGCTGTTACTATACAAACGAAAAGTAGCGTGCTTTCTGTGGGTGTTTTGATGGGTTATCATGTGCTTGAGACTACCTCTTTGTCACTTTCTGCTCATTCCAAATGGATGCAACACGCTATGGTCCCGGAAATTGCTTTAACTACAAGGAAGGGTGCAATTTCTCTCTTCACAATTAGTCGTGTTGGTCAGTTCAAGCTTGCTCTCCCAGCTTTTTATTTGAGTCTTATTAAGCGAATTATATATTATGAGTATAGATATGATTAAGATAGACTTTGATATGTCAACATTATAGGAGATTGATTAGCACATTTTCTGTTGTTAATCGTTCTGCTCTATTTGTGCAAGGCATCGGGTTGTAACAAAATTATTCATTAGAAATAAAAAATGAGTAATTTGATAAAGAAGATTTGATAAAGACAGTAAAAATATTAATAGCATAAGCAGTGCTAACCAATATTAATTAAAACTAAGCAATTGTGATGAAAATGAGTTGCTAGCTTGTAGCTAACATGCAAAACTGCCAAATGCAAGCTCATGGGCGGCCGGGAACTAAGAGATGCTTTGGAGAAGCCATGGCATCCCTGAAGTTCTAAAATCTTGTAACTTGGTCCTTCAATTTTAATTTTTTCATAAAATTATGCATTCCACATCTCCTCAAATAACGTATTAATTTGCTCTCCAGTTTTATTTTATTTTTTAATTTGCTGCATTTTCAAGTTTTGCCTTTATTGTTTTTATGATGCATAATATCCTCTCAAAAAGAATTTCTCTGTTGTGACCCTAAATTAATACTGAAATAAAAGGAAAAGATAAATAAAAAAATTTAGTTTTCTAAACATGAGAAATTAATATGGGGCATACTTGTCCTTCCAGACTGTCTTCTTAAACTTCACCAATCAAGCTGATCTGTAAACCCTTCAGTCACATACCCCCACGTCATCAAGGCCCTCTGGTTCCCCAAATTTCGCCGGACGTTCTAGCTACGGTCGTCGGTGTTAGTTTCAATCTGAATGCCTTGAAAGTTTTGCTGACACTGTGAAATAGTCTTTGTGCTTGCGTCATGACTTTTTTGGAAGCAAATCAATCGAAGCATCCCAGGCTCTCGTACAGGTTCGATTGGGCTCTGGCAGACTGGCCCGTAAAAGAGACCCGGGATGTTCAAAGCTCGAATCCGTATGCTCAGGGTTGGAGCGAAGAAAGGAGTATGACAGGCCCACGGGATAATATATTGGCAATCCAAAGCATGAGGGAGGGAGAAACTGCAATAGAAAACATGAAAAAAAAAAATTATATATATATATATAGAAGTGAGTTAAGTTTGGTATTTTTTTTACCAAATTTTAAAATTAAAGAAACTAAATTAAAATTATAGTAAAAAAGTTTAGGTTTTTTTAATTATAAATTATAAAAAATTAAAGAATATAAATTAAAATTAATGGGTAAATTATCATTCTTTTCTCTGATTTTTTCATCAAAACGCAATCTTCAATGGTCATATAGAGGGCCAGTGCCATAACGCAGATCGGATTTAATATAAATTTCATTGGGTTTGCTTTGCTAATCCATTTATTTAAATAAATCTGGTTTGGTTTGTTTGATATTTGATAATAATGGTTTAGTTTTTGAGGTGATTGTTGCATCACAAAGTTGTTGTTAGTTTTAGATTTTTTAATTTATAATTCCTCAAAAATATGGAGGAAAGAATGATAAATTTCAATAGGATTTTTTTTCTAAGAATTTTAAAAAAAAATTTGTTCCTTAAAATCTTAAAAATATATTTTTATTTATTTATTTCCTTGACATTTTAAATGTTGTGAATGAACAATTTTTTAACATTTCCATTTATTAAAATTTTTAATGATATTAAATCTCTTATTCCTTAGATATTTTCTTAAAAAAATTGTTTTCTCTTACGAAAATAAAAATATATATATTGAATTTCTCGTGGCTCAACGTAACCTGTTTGCAAGTACATACTACATAGGTATGGGCCTAGACACGAGGTTGTGAATAATGTTCGGACGCCTCAGCCAAGGCCCATCCATTAGCAAAACCTGAGTATAAAAGATGGTAAATGGGCTCTCTTACTCAACCCTCTTTCTTGCTTTTGAATCCAGCTACAATATATATATATTATCACGTTCTGATTCCGGACATCTACATTTTTTCATATAAATTATCATATCAAACAATACAACTTTCAATAAACGTGTGAACTAATTGAAAAAGAAAATGGACCGATTGAGGTTGAGGAGTTGCTCTTTTTACAATAATATTAAATTCTCACAATATAAATGGGTTAAATTATCTTCGAGATAAAATAATGGTGTGTTTAGAAGTGAGATTGCTTCTATTTCTATTTGCTTTTCAAAAAATTATTAATATTAAATTTATTTATTTTTAATGGTTTTGATGTACTTATATCAAAAATAAAAATAAAATATAAAAAAATATTTTAATATATTTTCAAGCAAAAATTACTTTTAAAAATCATACTTTAATAAAAAAAAACAAACACATTCTTGATAAGGAATATTATTTTTTGTCAATTTAACTAAAATGTTGAAAATATTTTTGGGAATAAAACCACATTTACATATATTCAGTCAAAACCTTTTTTTTTCTTTCGCAAATAGCAATAACGGAATTACAAAACACGAGACCTCGTTCTTCGCAAGTCAATTCTCGATTGGTACGATCAGTCCAAAGCCTTGTTGCCGGAGAAAAGTGAAAAGAAAAGGAAAGACGATAAGAAGAAGTGGGGGGCGATGGATGTACAGTAGAATACGTGCCTTGTTGCTGAAAACAAAATCAGAAAACAGAACATCAGTACACAGAGAAATGCCGTCGTGATTCCCATCCTGGAAGTGGAATCTTGGTTCAAAAAAGTGGAAAGGAAATCTCCATCTTAGAATCAGCGTTGGTACCACCTCAGAATTTCCAATAAAAATGCCAGAACATTTCAATCTTGACTGACAGAAGAATTTTATATTCTCCAAGCACGTAGAAGAGGTCTTTTCAACATCGCCGTCAGGGAATTGAATACTATTAGCATGAAATAACTTGGTAAAAGAACCAATAAAAAAAACACCCCAAATAAGTATCGAACTGATCATGAGTTCAAATTTATTAAGCCCAGGTTGGATTCCATCGTCACCGCTCTTAATATATTCCGGTGACATGAACATCAATTAATAAGTTAACTCCTCTCTGCATGTTAAAACACGCAGACGAGTTCCTTCAAAATTATTTTTCTTGCCAGTGTATCTCGGATTGAGAGGGTGTTTTATAATGTGTTTTTTTAGAGTTGGTTAACGGCTGCTTTATAAAATATTTTTTATTTAAAAATATATTAAAATAATATTTTTTAAATTTTTTAAAAAATATTTTTGATGTTAACATGTTAAACCAATTTAAAATTTTAAAAAAATTAAATTTTATACAACTCCCATTTTGAACACAATACAGGTTCAGTTTGATACGAGGAGTGCTCTCGCCGTGCACCGGGATGGGCAAGCATGCCTGCCTAAACTGCTGTGTGGAACACATGGACGAGTCGGTCACTCTCACACATGGAAAAAAATAGGTTAGTCAAATAATTTTTGTTTTTTATATTGTGTTTTATATGTAATTGTATTTCAAATTATAATTTTATAAAAGTTAAAATAACATGTTTATAGAAATATAATTTATAGAAATATATAAATAATGGTATATATGACAGTTTTGGTCACCCAGCTCGTTTCTAAAGTAATTAAAGAAGGCATTAAGCCAAGTATCATTTTAAGCATCTGAATATTTATCGTTTTAAACTCACATCATCTACGCCCTATTATTTTTACTAGTTACATAACCCGTGCGATATCACGGGTTATTTTTTTTACATAAAAAATATAAAAAAAACTAAAATTTAAAAGTCTTGGGTTTTCCTACAAAGCTTAATCCAAGAGTCTTGAGTTTGACTGCAACGCCTAATCTAAGAGTAATATTTATAATATTAATAATAACATTAAACCTGCATGACCCAAGTTTAAGTGAGCCTGGCTGCAACACTGGACCCAAGAATATTGGATGTGGATCTGGCTACAAGGTCGTGTCATAAAAGTATGATAATTAAATAAATTAATTAAAAATAAAAAAAACTAATAAAAAAACTAACAGGAAGAAAAAAAACTAATGAAGAAAAAATAATCTGAATTAATTGGGTTAACCCGTAAAACCTGGGATTCGCGTCATGAAAGTTTGATAACTAAATAGAAAACAAAATTGACGGGTTTACCTAGAATTAACTGGGTTAACCCATCAAACCAAGTTAACCCGTCAAGCCCAGGATACGTGTCATGAAAGTCTGATAATTAAATAGAAAGAAATTTAACATTAACAAACTAAACTAAACAAAAAAAATTAATTAAAAAGAAAAAAAAATCCGGGTTAACTCGTCAAATCAGGTTAACCCATCAAATCCGGGATCCGTATCATGAAAATTTGATAACTAAATAAAAAAATTTCATTAAAAAAAACCAAAAAATAAAAACAAAAACAAAAAAAAAACTACAATTTTATAATACAATACAATATAATATAATAATAATAATAATATAATATATTAATAAGTGAAAGGCGTAGGGAAGCTACAGTGTTTTCCCATATCTTTAAAAGTATTACTTAATTATGATTCGATCAAAATAAATTGGGATTAATTCCAAGAAATTGGTACAACAGATAAAAATATACTAAAATTATTATTTTTTATATTTAAATATTAAAAATAACTACTAATAAATTTATTTATTAAAAAAAATATCAGGCTGACATGGGATGTATTCTTAAAATTATTAAAAAAATATTTAGTATTGATTGATATGAAAATAATTATTAGTATGGAAACAAAAAAAATATACTAGATCAGGATTATCAAACAAGTGGCGCAACAATAATTAAATTGATTAACGATCAACCAAGAAAAAAAAAGAGTTATGGTGAAGATTGAAAATCGAGGACATTGATATCACTATAGTACCTACGTTTGATGTGATTTGTCGGATGTAATCCCAATCTCACCACAATATGATTTCAGAAAATTAAAAAAAAAAAAAACAAACAAACCTTAAATTTATCCATGCAACCAATAAAAAAAATAATGGTTATCGGATATTTATATAATTATTAATTTTAAAACTTATAAAATTAGTCAAAATACATGAAAACCAGTCCAAACACCAACATTAAAAAAAAATCATTTAAAAAAACCACCTTCTCTTTTATTTAACTAAAACTTAAAAACTCGACTTGAGCTCACCTTCTCATCTCGCTTGTGAGGTTTAAGATGGTAGATAGGGATGTACTGAATCCCAGCTCAAAATAAAATTATTTAATATTCTATAATATAATTATAATAAAAGAGTGAAGAGAGAAAATTTTATTTAATATCGTGTTTATAAGTGTAGTTATATTTATTTTTTAAGATATTTTTTTATTTGAAGATATTTTAAAATATTTTTTAAATTTATTTTTAATATAATATATCAAAATAATTAAAAAAAACTAATATTTTTTTAAAACAATTCAATTACAAAAACAAACGCAACCTTAACTACTTAGCGGTCAGGTTACAACACAGCTTTAAACGGCCGTTATGCCCTTTTCTTTCTATAACGGTGTTCTTTCCATCAAGTTTCACGTAACACGTGACCCCATAACATGCTCTCGCCATGACACATACAAAATATCGTAATCATAGTCCATACATGTCGAATTTACGCATACATGAACATGAATGATGAGCAACATGTTTGTGTTTTTTTTATCCCAACGGTTCAGGGGTTTCTTGTAGACCTGGAATTTAAGAAATTTCTTTCCAAATTACAATTCTATCCTCCCATGATTACCATACTACCCTTTCCATTTCTAAGCCAGCATGCAGGGCACATGTTAACTAGTATTATTAAGACCGTCCTAGCAGGTACACGTGGTTATTTGTCGACTTGGAACCTGGTTTGGACCTGGTTTCATGTCAAAACATGTTTGGTAGGAATTGACCAGTTAATTCAATGAGTTAATTAATTAAAATCCAAGTTAAGGAGAATTATTTTTGTGTTTTAAAAATATTTTTAAAAAAATTAATATTTTTTATTTTTTATATTTTAAATTAAGTGAGGTTAGGATTGTTTTTGTGTTTCAAAAATATTTTAAAAAATTAATTTTTTATATATTTTTTTAAATTAATATTTTTTCGTGTTTTTAAATTATTTTAATGTACGGATGTCAAAAATAGTTTTTAAAAAATAAAAAAAAATATTATTTTGATACATTTCCAAATAAAAAGCAACTGGAACCACACTCTCAAACAGGTCATAACCAATTCATTTAAAATAATTTTAAAAATATATATAATTTTTTTAATTTATTTAATTTATACTCACCCGACTCATAACCAAATTTTGTACTTGACCGAATTCTTTAACCATGATAATAGAAGCACTTTTTAAAGAAGAAACATCATTGACAGTTGACCAAGCAATGGAAACGACAATTTCAGGCAGTTACTTGGGAATAGAGGGGTGTTTTAGTGGACTCTCTAAAGATTTCCCTACGTGCTAAAGAGTTATTGGTGGTGATATAACTGGTGTAAAGTGTTTACGTGCTAAAGAGTTATTGGTGGTGATATAACTGGTGTAAAGTGTTTGTAAGCAAAGGTTATATATATTAATTTTCAAATAATTATTTTAATAAAAAAATTAAATAATTTAATTAAACTCAAAATATAATTTATATTACTTTTTAATATATTACATCAAACTTACATGTTTACCTAATTTGTACTTAATTTTTATCAAATAAAAAAAATATAATTTGAACTCATAATTATTTAATTAACAAAATTATAATATTATGTTAAAAAAATTATTTTAATTTAAAATTTTAAGTTGTTATATTATACTCAAAATATAATTTATGTTATTATTTGATAAGGAAAAAGCTTGGATCTCTCACATGCATTAATATTTCTTCGTCCCAAAAGATTGATGTGTCCATTATATATGGTTAAGAGAATTATAAAATGTTGGTAATTGCTTAGAAATTGAAGGGTCTTCCACGAGGGGATCAGTGCCGAAAAAGGAGAGTCCATAAATCCGACGACCTAGAATTTCTTAGATCTTTCTGATTTTGGGTATTCAAATAGTGTGGGGCAAGTTGACGACTTTTTAAAGAAACACTCCTCATTGCAGCTGTGATGGTTCACTATCACAAATTTGGCACTGAGAATGTTTTTATTTTCCAAAATAAAACCATAATTACAATTATTGAGAGGATGACACCCCTTATTTTACATTATTTTATATTGAATTTATCATCATTCTCAAGCAACTTCTAGATAATAAAAAAAAATCATTAAATAAAACAGAGTAAGTACATTATAATCTAAATATTTACAACTTTTTTTTTTTTGGATTCAAGGAAACCCCACATCCCGGAAAGCGTACTTTGTGGGCCCAAGTGAGTGAGTAAAACTCCGGCTATCTCAGGCTCTTACAAGAGGTATACGCCCTGACTCGAACTCAAGACTTACTGTACAGATCTCAAGTTTTTTGTCATCACGCCACGCCCCACGAGAACTCTAAATATTTACACCTCCACACATAACTTATTAAATTTAGATGTAACCTTTTTTCGCTTTTCAACAAGAGATACACCTAGTACTTTAATATAAAGTTATGTATAAGAAAAAAGAAATGGAAGAGATCATCCTCCTAGCTCGATCGACCTGCTATAAGGGAAACATTCCCTTCTAAAATGAAAAAATTATTTTCTTTTAGATGTTTCAATCCGTTTTTCACATTCAAGGTCAATCAATCCTCGTTCTTTGAGAGCAAACGAAGTTGGTGAAGTTTGGTTTCGCAAGCTATAATTCTAAAGAGAACACAAGTTTAAATTATCAAGACCGATTCTAAAGCTAATGTAACTTTTACGTTAGCTAAAGCTTGGCCGACTTGATCAAACCAATCACATTCACAGCCTAAAAGTACTCATCAACCTAAATTATCATTCTAAAAAGGCCAAAATTATGACTGGTTTTTTTTTATTATTAAGATGAATATGTGGTGAAAAAACTAATCTCAAGTATTTTTAAATTAACGACCATGTAAGTCTTTAGTGACTCTGACATTTATAGGACTCGAACTAATAATTTCTAAAAAAACAAATCTAATACCTAAGAGTTAAATCATGGGCAGTTTTTGTTTTATCAGTTATGGCCGACCTTATAAAGATGAGATGTTACAGTACTGTAGGCCTTCCCTGCGCGCTTCATCTGTATGGGACCTTTCTTGTTCACTGGCCCTATCCTTCATATGGCATGCCCATCTTAATATTCCTACATAGTAGCAAGGTGTCCACGGGCATTTGTGCCATTTCAAACAACCAGCAGAGATATAGAGATATGTGGGCTTCAGTCATCATCACTGGGAATGATTTCAGTTGATATAGATCATAGAAGCACGAAGCTGTTGTACAGACAAGAGGGTTTTGTATTTGACTGTGCATAAGTATTTGACATTTTTGGGTGTATAAAGTGAAGTATGATGGATCACGATAACTCCCGAGTCCCCATGTCAAAGAGCGAGCATGGAGGAACTCAGACCGGGCTATATATTGCTTCTGGGGTTCGCATGGTGAACAAACGGATTCCCTTGCGTTTAAACAAGTCTTAAATCGAGTCCTCCATTTTTTCTTTTCTTTTCCATTCTCCAAAAGGGTTGATTCTCATGGTAAACAAAAGATTCATTTAGTTGCAAGTTCTCAATTTCAAATCCTCCATTGGTGTCTTTTAAGTCTAAGTAGTCCTTATACCCACAAGAATATATCTATTAAATTTCGATCATGATGTACGTTTATGGGATTTTTTTAAAATATGTATATATGAGCATAAAAGATATATTTTTTAAATTAAAAAAATTATGTTGTTTTTTTTTTTTTTGGAAAAGCCAGTGAAATGTGAAGCCAACGAGGGAAAAAAAATAAATCTGTAATAGCCTATTATAAACTTTATTATTTTTATTATTATTAAAGTATATCGCTTTTGATTAATTTATATGTAGGCTTAGATACACTTACCATATATATGTTACTAATTATTCTATTTCACTTATCGAAACAAACTGTTCTATGTCATAATTCTACATAAAATTTAAAAGCAACTATAAAAATAACACTACCATTAATTTATTCTTCTTTCAATTTTGTTCCTAGCCAACAAATATAAAGCAAATGGCTATTAATTTTGCAATTAGAGGACTCAATCAATGAAAAAAAAAGGTTAAGGGACCAGAATAAAAAAAAAAGAGCATTGCTCCAATCCACAATACATTGTGAGTGTATAAATAGTATTTAGCACTGTTCCAACCCCCTTCCATTATGAGTCATGGGCCAAACTTGTAGAAATTTTAGTGTTCACGAAATGTTTGTATAATCTTTTCAATGTATATTTGTAATTTTTTTTATAAAAATATATTGAAAAAACTTGTTTATTAATTATTACTTTTTACAGAAAAAATTAGATAGCCTAAAAGGAATAAATAAACACAAAAGCATGAAAGGCGAAAGACGAAAGAATTCCGATGAATGACGTGACCGTATACACAACTCCTCCTCCATGCAAATGCAATTTCTTTTCGTCAAAACTCAAAGGGCTAAAAATAAGTTGAGTGGGCCTTCAACCCTTCAAAGGCCATGATTGAGAAACTCAAACGAACAAAAAGTGAGTGTATGTACATACATTCATTGATCCAAAGCAAATTAAAGTACTTTATGCGTGCAAATTGTCTTGTAGTTTTTGTGCATGTGATCATGGATGTTTTCGCTTTTCTGGGTAGAGAAAACAGAGAAGAGGCCAAACACCCAACAACATTGACGGGGATTACAAACCCAATCAACCAACCAAATGCTATACTTGAAATTGGTGCTTCATTTTCCTCTTTCACTCAAGCATGCATGCTACATTCGTGTCTTTCATCCATTTAATACATGCCTGTTTATGCAAGCTTGGAAAAAATAAATAAACAAACAATCCATGTTGATCAGAGCTTGAATGGAATAAATGACAAATCCCGAATTATTCCTTTTGGGGAATAGTATTGAATTTTTATTATGGGTGGAGGCTATTTTTTTTTAGAGATGTTTTGGGACAATATTCAAACCCAACACTTCAAGTTCGCAGTGTTTAAAAAAATTATTCTATTTACAATATTTACATTGTCTAAACCGATCCAATCCGTCAAATTTAAATAATATGAATATTATATATGATAGTTGAAAAACCTAAAAAATAGATATCATGGGTCAAGTGGCGGGTTGAGATTTTTAAAACCCAGTCAACCGTATTCAACTCATATACCCTATATATACTTCTTTTGTTTTTAAATTTGATAGTTTATGAATTGTACATTTATTTTTGTTTTATTTAGAAAAAAATCAGCTTCAAAGTTCTTGTTAATGGAATTCATATTAGATTTCTTTGTCGCAACAAAAAATAACTTGTTTGTTTGCTAAAGGGGATGGGGAGGTAATTAGAATTTAATAGTCGTGCAAGGTATGAAAATTAAACTTAAAACTGGAGGTGTCATGATATCTACAGTATATGATGTAGGTTTCGCCTTTCAATGCAGACCTATAAAAATCAGCAATACAAGTCTAATTTATGAATATTTGTAATATATATAAAAAATTAATAGAACCTGATATATCTAGCTTGCTCGAGTAAAAAACAATTAAATGGATTGAATTTATAATTTTAAAAATATCAAAAGTTAGGTTGAATGAAATTATGAATGCAAACCCGACCTAATGATATCGAAAAACATCCCTGCTTCAGGTTTGAAAAAGGAGGGGGGATTTTGAAATGTGTAAGACTTTGAGGATGGCGCTGTCAAAGAACCGTGTGGTATAAAAATCCAATGTTTCACCCTACATTTTATAAATGTTTGCAACCCAATCCTTTCCTTAATTTCGTACGACAATTTAATTATGGTTTTTCTAAAGTACACTTCATTTATAATAAAAATGTCCAGTGCCCCTAACACAGACAAAACTAAAAAGACTTTCAAAATCAAAAGTACTGACGAGCTAAGTCATGAGAAAAGGAAGAAGAAGAAGAAGTAAATTGCAATTTACGATATACAAATACACCTTATGCAAATAGGGGCAAGCCCTCCGAGCAGTGGCCTAGCTCAAGTTTCTTTCTTCTTTTTTTTTTTCTAAAAATAAAAAAGAATTCAAGGCCTTCTTTCTCAAAACGTGCCCCGACGAACTTTTCTCTCAATTGAACAAGTATTGTGTTTATGTAGCATGCTTTTCGTATAATAAAAATAATAAAAACAGTCTCCCTTAAATTCATGCCCTACTCCAAGCATTTTTTTTTCCTTCCATTTTTCTGAAGTCAATCTTTCGACCCGATCGTGGTCTTGACCGAGTCAATATCTCGGTCGTTCTATTTACAAACCTAGCCAAGTTAGATCCTGCGCAGGGAGGTTTTCAGATCAATAGGCTGGGGCATATTTGATAACTGTAGTCGCATGGTTTGTGGTGGCAAAACCAATCATTAAGCATTAATACTCAATTATACAAAGACATGCTATTTTTTCCCCCCTTTATTCACATGCAACTCTTAAAGAACAAGGAACCAAAGAAAAATTGAGCTTTGATTGAGGCTAACCATAAAAAAAATTTGAAAATTAACAATAAAGTAAAAATAAATATTTGTGTGATTAAGTGTTTCAAGTAATGATTAACTCAGCATCCAGCACCATGATTTATAATCACAAATAATTCGACACTTGCATCGTCAAGAAATGACCATCACAACATCAATGTCTTCTTGTAGTGAACTATTACCATATAAAGATTAAATAATGAATCCACACTTAAAAATGATATATTCATTGTGTTATTGTATTTTTTTATTATTATTATTACTAAAAATCTAAAAAGTGTGGTTTTTTCACCGTACGCACCATGTTGTTCACTCCTTTATATTTTACTGCAGATATTCTATTCATTTTTTTTTAATTTGATCTTCAAATATTTTTGTGCAATTACATTATTTTTTAACTAAATTAAAGGATAATTAGATTAATTTTATTGGGCAATGATAAAATTGAAAGACAGAAAATCAAAGTAAAAAAGAAGCCACAAATGAGTAATGGTTTCAAAGTTCATACAAAAAATTTAATTTAGTCTTCAAACTTTATTAATTATACATGTTCAGTCATTCAATATTTTTTCAAATTTGTTTTTGTATACAAATTTGCTTTTGTTATTTTTAGTCTACAACTTAAGAGATAAGAGAGAGGTTGCCAAATTCTAGCAGTAGATAGAGAAAAATAATATTGACATCGATTTTAACTATCAAAATAGTCAATCTTAGTGTCAAATTGTTCTATTTTGTGAAAAGAGTTTTACTTATGTATTTTTGTGCCTTGAAATTGCATAAAAAACTAGATATGAGCTCAAAAAGATTTTTTATTTCGGGTTATTTTTTTAAGTGGTTTTTTTAAGGTCATTTATGGGTTTGTCAAGGTGTTTAGACTCTTTTCTAGGTGTTTTGGGTCAAGAATTGGTTAAAAAATGAGTTTTTAAGAAAAATTTTGAACCTGTTTTTTCAGCCATTCTAGGAAATACCAGACGACTTGCCATCTGACTTTCTTTTTTCAAAACATAATGGGGCAGATGACCACCCCCATTACATTAACAAAAAAAATCAGAGCCCGCGTGTGGGCCCTTCCTAGATGGGCATGCCTAGCGGCGCTTGACATATTTCTTTTTTCTTTTTTGTTATTTTGCTTTTTTTTTAAAAAAAAACACATGTATTTTTTAAATTTAATTATTTATTTTTGGAAGGTATTTATAATAATTGCAACATTGCGAGATATTGTTTTTTCATTTGATTTATTCAATCAATTTTTACATGTATGTTTATTTTTGATATCATTTCATTAAATAAAAAAATAATTTTAATAAACAAAATCATTGAACACAATTGGATAAATGAACCGTATGACGATATTAAATATATTGATTTACATTCGCCTTTTGACTTTTTCATACAAGTATTTAGTTATTTAGTTATTGACATCGACGATTATTAATTTATTTAATTAGATACATACATATATATAATTTTTTTATTTGATATTTTAATATAAAAAAATATTGAAAAAACCAACATGTTCAATTTGTTTTAGTAAAAAAAAAAAAAAACTAACCAGCATAAAGGCACGGTTAAAATAACTAGTGTCCCTCTATAACATGTTTATGGCTCCCTGTATCATTAATTTAAGAAGTCAGCTAATCATAGTTAATTTCGAACATGTAACATATTTTTTAATTATTTTCCTTATATTTCAGCACCGTATCAACTGCATTAATTATATCATTTACTATATTGATCTGGGTTATTTTATTTACACAGTAAATTTTTTAACACATGTCATTGTAAGAACATGCCACATGTTCACAACTAATCATGATTAGTTGATATTTTTAACTACAAAATATAAGAGCCACGAGCATATCATAATATCACAGAGACACCTCACAACCCATATTTATTTATTATTTTAATAAAAATATAATAAACCGAATCAATGTAATGCATAATTATTATTTTATTAGTTCGAACTCTTAAAATAATTCCTTATCTGAAAATGACATGACATTCTTATTGGAAAGAAATATCGCTTTCTAAAGATAATCAATCTCCACCAATCACTTAATTACAGACATTTATTAGCATAAAATTCCACCCACACTTAAAATCTCGTGATCACGTCACAAGAAACAACAAGACAAATCCACAGCACACGTGGCAAAACGATCAATAGCATAGCAACAAAAAATGGTCCAAGCACTCACACGGAATTCATCACGGCACCAACCCTAGTTGGCAGTCTCTGTAAATACCAACCAATCCAATGTCATTTTCAAAACCTAATAATACATGCAACATGACCAATACATGATGGCATGTAATGTAACGACCCATAAAACTATGATAAACCATGCATACATGCATGCAATGTTCACATAAAAAAACACAAGCGAGGAAGAGAGAAAGAATAGCATTTGACTTGCTTGCTGGAGAGAGAAAAAGAATGAAAGAAGAAAAAATTGAATCCGATCGAATACAAATTTGACGTCCGCAAGGACACTCTCTCTCTGAAATAACCCCCCTTTCTCTCTCTAGATTCAGCAGCAAAGAAACAAGACATACAGCAGCACTTCCTCAATAGAGAGAGAAATAAAAACAACAGCAACAGAAAAAAAGAACCTTAATATTAGATTTTTGAAGAGGTTGAGCGAAACAAAATAAAACCCTAGGGTCTTGTGTGCTTCTAAAACAGCTCAGTTGTGTTCTTTTTCTCTCTCTCTTTCAGCCTGTAGTTTCATTGAAAGAGAAATCTTGTTGAGAGACTATCAGCCTCACTACTGTTTGAGAATTGTATTGTGGTAAGTTGTTTTTAAGTTTTTTAGCTCACAAACTTTTTCAACTTTTATTATTTCCTTAAAAAACCCATTTTCCCTTTATATCCCTTTAGTTTGTTGAAGCTTGATCAAGGTTGTTTTAGCTGTGTTCTAAACCTTGCTAGTTACTGTTTTTAGTTTATATTGGTTTCTTTTGAAAGTTACAGTTACAATCTTGAATTCTTTCTGGATTGTGAGATTTGAATTTGAGCCTTTGGATGCTGTGAAAAAGGTTGGTTTTTTTTGATAAATATTCTTTTGTGAGTGTTTGAGTTGGGTGAAATGGTTCTTCTTGCTAAGTTGTTGTGATTTTGATATGGTTTTTGTTATGAGTTTCTTTTAAAGCTGTATTTAGTAGTGAAAATTGGTATTTTTGGTTTTTGAAATATTTAGCTTTGTACATACTATCCTGATTCAAATAGATCTGAAACTCCTCATGACATACAGAGATTCATGCGAGAACCATTTAAAGATTGCTGTTCGTGTCAAGATACCGTGGCTGTAGAATGTTCAGAATTGAAGATTCTTCTTTGCTTTTGGTTTTTTTTGGCGTGTGCCTCGTGTTTCATAGAACGCAGCACCATTTGCTCAGGCACAAAACCTATTTGGTGCGCAGTAAGGATTTTGAGGTCTGCAGGATTTGGGAGTGTACTTGAAGTGGTGACCGAGTCCAGTTGTCTAAGTGCTTTATCTTGCTCTGTTATGTAATTTTAGGCTATTCAATTTATGTTGTTTTAGATAGTTTTATACTTCAAAGAGTTTTTTTGATTGTGATTCTTGATAAGATGTTACCCTCGGGGCCGCCTACTCCAATTGGTGGTGCCCAGTCTGTCTCTCCTTCACTTTTGAGATCGAATTCGGGGATGCTGGGAGCTCAAGGTGGCCCTTTGGGTTCTCAAACAGCCTTCCCGTCTCTAGTGTCCCCCCGTACTCAGTTTAATAACATGAGCATGCTTGGAAATGTGCCCAACATGTCCTCCCTGCTGAACCAGTCTTTTGGTAATGGAGGTCCAAATCCTGGACTTCCTGGCCCTGGGAGCAGTCAGCGCGGAAATATTGATACTGGGGCAGAGTCCGATCCACTTTCAAATGGTGGTAATGGAATGGGTTTCAATGCTCCTTCATCGTCATTTGTACCATCAAATATGGTTAACCCTGGTCCTTCTTGTCAAGTTCAGGGACATCAGTTTTCAAACCCTTCTGGCAACCAGTTGTTGCCAGATCAACAGCAGTCCCAACAACTTGAAGCACAAAATTTCCAGCATGGTCAGCAATCAATGCAACAGTTCTCTGGCGCTCATAACACTCAGCAGGTGCAGCAGCAGCACCAGTTTCAATCAATACGAGGAGGGTTGGCTGGTGTTGGACCTGTTAAGTTGGAGCCACATGTGACTAATGATCAACATGGAGCACGGCAACTGCAACAACCTCAGCCACTGAGAAATATGGGTCCAGTTAAGTTGGAGCACCAGCAAATTCAGACGATGCGAAGTTTGCCAACTGTGAAGTTGGAACCTCAACATTCAGATCAATCTTTGTTTTTACATCAACAGCAACAACATCAGCAGCAACAGCAGCAGCATCATCATCATCAGCAGCAGCAGCAGCAGCAGCAGCAGCAGCAACAGCAGCAGCAGTTCCTTCACATGTCAAGGCAGTCTTCTCAGCAGGCTGTTGCACAACTAAATCTTTTGCATCAGCAAAGGCTGCTGCAGCAACAGCAACTTTTGAAGGCAATGCCACAGCAACGGCCTCAATTACCACAACAATTTCAACAACAGAATATACCTTTGAGGTCTCCTGTAAAACCAGTGTATGAACCTGGGATGTGTGCCCGTCGTCTCACAAATTACATGCATCAACAGCAGCGCAGACCTGAAGTAAGATTTCCTTGTGAAGATTTTGTTAACTGTTTCCTTTTGGCTGCTTTGATTCGTAATAGCTCCTACTTTCCTTTTAGGACAATAACATAGAATTCTGGAGGAAATTTGTTGCTGAGTTCTTTGCTCCCCATGCAAAAAAGAAGTGGTGTGTTTCTATGTACGGAAGTGGCCGGCAAACAACTGGTGTTTTCCCTCAGGTCTGCTGCTAGAGAAAACTTGGTGATTTTAAAAAACTATTATTGTGCTGTAGATTCAATCAAGCACTTTTATACTGGTGTCTTAGGTGAAAGTAGACAAGTTAGGAATATCATTTCAAAGATATATGCATATTCATGGTATCTTCTAAATGTTCTCTTTGGATGCTCTGTTTCAAATCCAGAGAACAAAAAGATGCTCCCATGATACACATGCTAGAAAAGTTAATTATAAGGGTTCGGTAGAACTGCTTTTTTAATTTCTTGTAGAGCCAATTATGAATGCAAATTGTAACAATTTGTGCTAGTGTTGCAGGACGTATGGCATTGTGAGATTTGCAATCGCAAGCCAGGCCGTGGTTTTGGTATGTTGTTAGATCTTCAAAATCTTTGTTGTTCTTTGCATGTTGTTTCTGGCCACAGATGATACTGACCTTGGTGCTAGTTTGAATTGGTTTGTCTCTTTGTTTTGCTGCTGCCTCATGGATCATGTTATATCTGATTTTGGTATTCTGTACTTTCAGAGGCAACTGTTGAGGTTCTTCCTAGGCTTTTCAAAATCAAATATGAAAGTGGCACTTTGGAAGAACTTCTTTATGTTGATATGCCACGTGAATATCAAAACTCATCTGGTCAAATTGTCCTGGATTATGCAAAAGCAATACAAGAGAGTGTTTTTGAGCAACTTCGCGTTGTTCGTGATGGTCAGCTGCGGATAGTCTTCTCCCCAGACTTGAAGGTTGCACATTAAGAGAAATTCCCTTTTGCTTTTATAAGCTTCTAAATTCTTCAGGGAGTGTTAGCTGATTTTTTCTGTGTCCTTTTCATCCATTATTTTGCCAGATATGCTCTTGGGAGTTTTGTGCTCGGCGCCATGAAGAGCTAATACCTCGAAGATTGTTGATACCACAGGTTAGCTGTGCTTCACTTAATTAGGCGAGAAGTTCTTTGTTACTTTTATTTCCTGTTGGAAGTGAAATTAATTGAATTTGTTTAGTTCGAAGTGCCATCATTTTTAGCTGTGTTTTTTTCCTTACATGTTATGCATCTTCTGGGTACTGATGTTTGTTTAACCCACAGCAGTTGGAAGATTTGTGCTTCCATTGAGTAGGTCGGTGGATCAGGATCATATAAATGAATTAAATTGAGGCTTGATATCGGTGAATGTTTGATATTTTGACTTGTTTGATTGTATATTTGTAGATTTTGTATGGACTTGCTGTTAGCAAAGTCTGGTTCGTGGCCCTGTTCGTATCCTTAGAAGGGCTAAAGAACCTTAAATATCCAGTTTATCACAAACAAACATTGATGTTAAGTAATGCTTAATGGAAGCGTTTTGTTTGTTCTGCTTATTATGTTCTGCTATTTTCTACGTGGTTTACGGCCCTGTTGATTTTTGTGAAATAACCGAAGTACCCTTAACTTCCAGTTCACTACCCATACTGATGTTCAGTTCATCACTGAAGAAACCTCTATGTTAAGTGATTAATGATAAGGATTAAGGTTTTTGCTATGTGATATGGTATCTAGGAGCTAGAACATAATTCCTGCTTACAACTGCAACTCAAGTATTCAGTGTTTTTCTTTATATTTGTAGGTAAGTCAGCTTGGTGCTGCAGCTCAAAAGTACCAGGCTGCTACTCAAAATGCATCATCCAATTTATCTGTCCCGGAGTTGCAAAATAATTGTAACTTGTAAGTAGTCTCGCAACATTATGTTTGTTTTGACCAACCATGAGCTTTTGGTTGAGCATGCACTTTATGTTTATATACCTTTTGTGGTTACTAGGATCTGTTTGCAGGATTAATTATGACAAAGTTGTTGCAACTATTTGAGTACCATTGCTCTGTCAATCAAGATCAATGTTTTGGAATATTTCCTATATATGTGCATGACAATCTTTCATTCATTTGTCAATTTGAATTTATGTTGTGTGAACATGCTTCTGAATGTAAATGTAACTAATACTTGGTTATTATGTATCATCTTTGCTTAGCATGTCCATGAGGGAGATGAGATTACACTGTCAGTTACTCCATTTCAACACAGTTTTTCTATTCTTCATTGTATAATTTAAGAGATGAACATCTTGAGGAATATTTTTTGTTGAGACTGGAGCAAGTTTTTTTTACTTAGATTTAGGGCACATCAGGAATGCAATTTACATTTCCACAAAGTGAGAAAGTCACACACCCTCCAATGCATCCCTTATGGTTGGCCCTGTGTTTTATAGTGTAGTTTGTTTGACTTATTGTCTCAACAACTGCAGAAATTTGCATTTTTACAAGTTCTTTATCCTTGTATTATATGAACTGTTCTACATGAGCGCAATGAGAAATTTTTCATTTTTGTAATACATGTATGGTGCTGTCCATGCCTTCTATCTATTATTGATGAGTTATCTTTCTTTAGGTTTGTTGCATCAGCTCGGCAACTGGCAAAAGCCTTGGAAGTGCCATTAGTAAATGATCTGGGATATACAAAGAGATATGTGCGGTGCCTTCAGGTGACATTCCAACTCCTATTAGAGTCATTGTGGTTCGTGAATGTCCTTGTTGTTTGCTAAGGGCTAAAAGTCACTGGTAGCGCACATTTTCTACATTTAGTAGTGTGACTGGATGCATGTCTCGGACTCTGAGCTCACTACAAATGTTGGTGATGAGATCCTTTGGGTTTGAAATATTAGTGCCTTCAATTTCAGCTTTACAAGTTCAAGTTCATATGCACTTTGTTTTTCTGGAGGAAAGCGATCATACTTTTCTTCATTCTTATTTGCAGTTAAGATCTGAATTGTTTTCTGGTATTCAATGCATGTGCTCTCCAATGTTGTCCTTTTGCTCATTGCAGTGAATTTGTTCAAAGTCATGCCTAGAAAAGTTGTCTTCTCGACTACATCTTTCAGGATATGTTAATGTGTCTGTTAGGTTTGGCATGATTTTGTTTGAGGACCTGTAACATAATGAATATGGATGGCTCAATTTCATACAAGATTTGGCAGTTGCTTTGCTTTTACGGCAACTTCCATTATGCTTGCTCTCTTCTAGCAAATACAATGGTTTAAGAGCTGATGTTGAACTAGAATATCATGATTTCTGTATGCTTCTAGCCTCCATGCAAATATATACTCTTTTTTACCCAGTTGCTCGTTGTACCCCCTCATCCTTTATCTTTTATAGATTAATCAACATCTGTATAATATATTGTGGCATTGATTTGCCCCTGTAATTGTAAATTCCATTTCTACCATGGTGTTTGAAATTGTGACTTGGAAATATCTTAAGGTCTGAACTGCTGGTTTTATTGCTATAAGCTGTATATTCGTTTAAACTCACATTGAAACTCTTGCAATGATACGGGCTTGTAGATTTTTTTGATATCTAATGAATGCTGTTTGAAGTCAGACTGCCTCTGCCTGCTTATCCTATCCTTTTAACAAATCTGTCACAAACAGCTGAAAATGATCTTAATTATTTTGTTAACATCATTTGCATATTATTCCTTGAAGTCTGGATATGGCATCTGAAAAGATTTATATCCGTAAAAATGTCAAGTGAAAAATGGTGATTTTCAAGGATGTTTCACGATTTTTTGCTCAAGTTATATGCAGTCTGATTGAATATTTTTTTCTCTCATAATAATTTGTTCATTATCATTGCAGATATCAGAAGTGGTAAATAGTATGAAAGACTTGATTGATTATAGTCGAGAAACAGGAACTGGACCAATGGGTAAGTTTGACGGGTTCTTGATTGGGCTATTATTTTAACTTTCTTGTTTGTAATTTTCTGATGTGGTCCTAATGAAATGATCCCTGAAAAAGTTCATGCTGATCGTGACGTGGCAGTGATGATCATGCATATCACCAACATACCTTGTTGTCCTTTGTTGTCAATCTGGGCTCAATTATCTATTTATTTTTTTTGTTTTCAGAGAGTTTGTCCAAGTTCCCTAGGAGGACAGGTGCTTCAATTGGGTTCCATAGTCAAGCACAACAGCCTGAGGAACAGCAACAACAACAGCAAACAATAACTGCGAACTCAAATAGTGATCAAAGTTCTGCCCAAGCCACAATGCAAATTGCTGCTAGCAATGGTATGGCTAGTGTAAATAACTCACTCAACACAGCATCTACAACTACCTATGCCAGCGCTATTGTTGGGCTTGTCCACCAAAATTCTATGAATTCAAGACAACAAAATTCTATCAATAATGCAAGCAGTCCCTATGGAGGAAACTCTGTTCAGATTCCATCTCCTGGTTCCTCCAGTACGATTCCACAAGCACAACCTAACCCTTCTCCTTTCCAGTCGCCAACACCGTCCTCGTCTAATAATCCTCCACAAGCATCTCATAGTGCCTTGACAGCTGTGAATCACATTAGTTCCACAAATTCACCAGCAAATATTCCGTTGCAACAGCCAACTCTTTCTGGCGAGGCTGACCATGGTGATTCTCAAAGCTCTGTCCAGAAATTTTTACATGAAATGATGTTAACCAGTCAACTTAATGGAACTGGTGGCATGGTTGGGGTTGGTTCGTTGGGGAATGAAGTGAAAAATGTCAATGGAATTTTGCCAACAGGTAATAATACGGTTCTTAATGGTGGAAATGGCCTGGTGGGAAATGGGGCAGTCAATAGTTCTGGAATAGGGGGTGCTGGATATGGGACTATGGGTGGACTTGCGCAGTCTGTAATGGTCAATGGGATCAGAGCTGCAATGGGTAATAACTCAATGATGAATGGTCGGATGGGCATGCCATCGATGGTACGAGACCAGAGCATGAATCATCAACAGGATTTGGGGAACCAACTGCTTAGTGGGCTAGGAGCAGTTAATGGGTTTAGTAATCTCCAGTTTGATTGGAAACCATCCCCTTGAAGGTTCTGTTAATTATATTGATGTCTCCGCAGCTGCTTCTGCGGTACAAGTGTGGGCAGAATTTCATAAAAGCCTTGTGAAGATGGCATTGCATTACACCAAGGAATAGCTTGAGGGCGTGCTTCCCACTTTGTACTAATTGTCGAGGAAAAGTAAACATATAGCATAGTGTTTTATCAAAGAAATATTAAATCCTCCTTGAGTTGCCTCATTTACTTCTAATTGTTTTCCTAATTATGATTCAATGCAGCCTCTTTTCTAACTAACAGTCTTGGAATGGGAATTCAGGGAGGGATAGCTGTCTGGTTGAGAGCCCTTTCCACGTGTAGTTCCTGCTCATTTTCAAGTCATCATTCATGAAAATACATCAAGTGTTGATGGATTTGCTCATCAGTTCGATTTTTAGGGTTATCTTAGAGCCCATATGTATTTTATTGCGTTGTATTCTTTTCAGTTTCCTCTTACCGCTGCCTATAGATTCGGCGTCATTGAATTTTGTTGACCTGGTGGTTAAGCTCAAGAATGGTGAGGCTCGATAAGTGATTCCCTGATTTGAAACACTAGGCTGAAATTAAGTGGTGAGGCAGGGAGGCTAGTGAAGTGTTAAATCTTGTCTGTCTTTAGATCTTGCCAACTGGCAACTAATTTTTCTATTATTGCTCAGCATTGATTAATCAAATTATTATAACGGTGACATCTCACTTAAAACTTGAAAGCACGATTAGGAGCTGTGGCAGATCAGAGAAGAACATGGTCTAATCTTTAGATGAATGGAGATGCATGTGATTTCCAAATTTAAAAAGAGCCTTTCAAGGCGCTGCATGATAGGCTTAAATGGATTTCTGTGCATTTACAAATGGAGGAAAGACAGTTCATAAGCTGAAGAAATAGTGATGCTCATTGCGTTATCAATTGGAACAAGAACTGAATTCGTAGTGACATTTACATTATGCAAGAAAGTTTTGATAGCTATTCCCTTATAGCTCCATCATAGCTCTACATAATTTGTTGTTTTCAAACATCAATATACTTCTCTATGGAGCTAGACAGGGTGGTCTTTGGCACTGCTCCAATTACACTTTCTTTCTTCTCTCCTTTCTTGAAAAACAGCACGGTTGGTATGCTTCTTATTCCGTACTTTGTGGCAATGCTAGGGCAGTCATCGGTGTTTACTTTGTAACAAGCTATCTTTCCTGCATATTCTTGTGCCAATTCCTCGATTACTGGTGCTATCATTTTACAAGGTCCGCACCATGGTGCCCAAAACTCCACCAGAACAGGGGTGTCACCTCCAATCACAGCATCCCAGCTTGCATCTGTCGCTACTTGAACTGCACTTTTCAAGCATTTGCATGTATCAGATTTCAGGAATACTCATCCTCAAGGAAAAAAGGGAAGAAAGCTGATGAATTTATTGAAGATTTTATCCTTCCATTTAATAGTCTCCTGCGATTAAATAAGGAGATATATGGAGAGGAAAATATCAGGGGCTATCTAATTTTAACTCGATTTAATTTCGTTACTTCCTTCAAGAAGTACGTAGCCTATGCCCAATGACTAAGAAGGGATTAGTAACTATATACTTCCATTCCTTGCATGATGTTCTAGTAAACAAGAGACGCATAAAAAGCTGCCAAGGTAGAATTTGGCAAACCTGCATCTACAGCTTCACGAGCTTTGCAGACAATGCGGGATTCTTGGCATCTGCTTCTCAATGAGGGAGGAAAGGACGAAGAAGGTGAAGATAATAACAAATTGGATGTGTTCAGTCCCTTAGATGTTGGCAATTGAAGCTTTTCCACAGGAGCAAATGGATGACAAACACCAGCTCTGGTGGTGCTCACCGAACTAACTTGGAAACAATTCTTCATAGCCATTCCCTCTCTCTCTCTCTCTCTCTCTCTCTGGAGTGATGATATATCTTTTTACAGGTTATGGAGTTGGAAAGAATCATGAAAAGGAGGTTGTGGCTTTGGTCTCTCGGACAAGAGTTTTACAAGATCTTTATTTTATTTTTTATTTTTCTTTTTTCTTTTTAATCCTTTAAATTGCTTATCTCTAACTTTTCAGCGGGGATATGCTCTCAAAATCGTAAGGTGGTAAAGGGTTTGGTTTTTCATGTGGACGACATTTTATGAAGTGAGCTCACAAAGAAAAATCTAAAAGATCCAATTATGAGAAATATTTTTCCATCCTTCCTCATCAGTTGCGACTAACAATCCAATAGGAAGCTGAGGATCATTGTTTGTAATATGAGGGTACCTGTAACCTATATTATCTGGCGTGGAGAGGTGACACCCCTTCAATAAAATTATATAAAAATTATTAATTTAATATTTTTTTAAATAAAATATTTTTAAAAAACACTCTTGTGAGCCACAACTTCCTATAGTAGATCAACTTGTCAGACGGCTTTGAATGTACTTTTTAACAATCACAAAAACTATTAAAAACTTATATTATTATTAATTTTAGTATTAGTAAAATTAATTGAGATGCAATCTCAGATATCATCATTAATCTCAAAAAAAAAAAAAAAAAAAGTTGTGGGCCACGAAACCTTTATCCATACTCCCATTGATGGGTAGTTGATAATTCAACATCAATCACCTTTACGAGCTCCCCTGTAATCACTTCTGCCAAGAGGGCCGCTTCTTATCATGCAAGTCTCGTCCAGATGTTCGAGGCCCGGCACATTGTTGGTCTGGCTTGAGGCTGCTCTGGGCTAATTTGCTTTTGTGCTTTCGTTGTTTGTTGCTTTTTCACTGGGTCTCAGCTCAGGCCCACCTCCTTTTGCCTTCTTAGCTTTGTTGTGTTCCCGAGAGAGAGAAAGAGCAAATACTTTATACAGTATTTATCTAGTGAGCGAAAATGAAGGCTATTGGCACTGAAATTTGATGGCATAGTTTCTGCTTACAACAGTGAAAATGGACAAATGTGTGCAATGAAGGAAGTGAGGGTTATTTCTGATCATCAGAACTCAAATGAATGTCTCAAACAACTGAATCAGGTTTCCCTCTCATTTTCTCCTCCTACAACCAAGAACTTATATTTGCATTTTTTTCTTCATGGAATAGCCTCTGAAATCAGCAAAATGAGGAGTAATATGTTGACTCGTTCTGTTTTGGTATGAGCAGGAGATAGCATTGCTTAGTGAACTGTCACATCCTAACATTGTTCAATATTATGGAAGCAAACTGGTATGAGCTCCTTCGCATATTTCAGCATCCCTACATCATTCGTAATATCGGATTCTGACAATGATACTTAATGTAGGGTGTAGATAATCTCTCAGTATACTTGGAGTTCGTTTCTGGGGGTTCAATCCATAAATTGCTAAGTGAGTATGGTCCGTTCTCAGAACCGCTAATACAAAATTACACCAAGCAGATTCTTTCAGGGTTAGCTTACTTGCATGGAAGGAAGACAATGCACAGGTATTTAGCAATTTTAATAATTTCAATTTCTTATCAGGAACCTCATCTCATCTTGCTGTAAGTGCCTCGATTGACTGAGGAATAATGTTCACTTGACAGAGACATCAAAGGTGCAAACATACTGGTCGGTCCAAACAGAGAGATTGAGCTTGCTGACTTTGGCATGGCTAGACATGTAAGGTTTCTAAATGATTTTCATAATTAATTCCACTTAACATTTCTCTTATTCCACAAGATTTTTCTGATCTCCTTTTAATTGAATCCAGATGACAACTTGTTCTTGATGCTTTCTTTTAAAGGAAGTGCTTACTGGATGGCACCAGAGGTACCCTTTCCTGTCATGTTTTCTTTCTTTACGTTCATAATCTCAATATTTTCCCGCATCCTGTAAGTTCATATATTTATTGAGATTACTTATATGCAGGTTATAGAGAACACTAGTGGCTACAGTCTTGCTGTCGATACATAGAGCTTAGGGTGCACAATTCTTGAAATGGCAACTTCAAAACCTCCATGGAGCCAGTATGAGGGGGTATGATCTTTTACACATGTGAAATACTTTGCCTTTCACCATGAGCCAAGAATTTAGGACCCAGTCTTATTATCTTCTTGTTCTTCATCAGGTAGCTGCAATATTTAAGATTGCATAGAGCAAAAATTATCCTGAAATCCCCAGTCACCCATCAGAAGATGCACAGAGTTTTGTAAAACTATGCCTGCAGAGGGATCCATCTGTACGGCCCACAGCTTCACAACTGCTACCACCACCCCTTCATCGAAAACTAAAGACAGGAAAAATTGCTAGTTCCGATTTTGTGGACAACCCCTTTCCTTGCCTAACCTGGAGATATCCTCCGGTAGTATTAACAATGCTTGAATGTCATTGCACTTGCAGAATTCTTTTTCATTGAGTTCAGAATCTCTATGCTAAATTTTTACATACAAACTAGTTCGTTTCAAAGAATCAGAAAAGATTAAAGGG
>Ga0307515_10005342_pt1 | contig 26097 bp, 12 predicted proteins | sample 17_EM_MG_FD_194513 | JGI IMG/M metagenome (GOLD analysis project Ga0307515, IMG submission 194513) | Populus trichocarpa ectomycorrhiza microbial communities from riparian zone in the Pacific Northwest, United States - 17_EM | ecosystem: Host-associated > Plants > Roots > Unclassified | place... | reverse complement strand
CATCCCCTCTTTGGCAACTCTCAACCTCACTCTATTTCTCTCTTTTCAGTGCTGCAATGGCAGCTACTGCTGGCTGCCTTGGCAGCCCACTCTCTCCTACATTTCTCACATCTTTGGCTCTACTTTTCCTCTCTCAACTCTCTCATTTTGCTCTCTAATGTATGCCTCTATTTATAGGCATCCATGGCAGCTCCTCCAGCTCTTTTGTCAACAATGGTGGCTGCCAATTCCAGCTCTTCTTCAACAAAGGTGGCTGCCAACTCCAGCTCTTCTTCAACAATGGTGGCTGCACCTAGCAGCCCTCTTTGACAATGGCAATGGCAGCCATCCTCTTCTAGAAGATAGGCTGTAAATGCTCTATGATTGCTGCACATAATGGCAACAATCCAACAACATTATGCGGCAATATACAAGATGGTGCGCGCGCTTCAGCATTGCCAAGTCTCCCCACTGCCTGGCACCGTCTCTGAGAAGTCACTACCTTCAACCTTTTTTGATCTTATGTATTTGCATATTTTTCCTATCCAACAACTCTTCTTTTTTGAATTCCCCACTTCTGAGGATCATTTTCATCAATATGTCATTCCAACCCTTAAGCATTACACTTTCTGTCACTCTCAAACACTTCTTCCCTTGACTGGAAACTTGGCATTTCCTTCCAATTCCAGCAAGCCTGAAATTCGTTAAAAAGATGGCGACTCGGTCACACTAATCTTTGCTGAGTGTAGCAATGATTTTAACCATCTTGTAGAAAATTATGCTAGAAATGCATCTGATTTCCATTATCAGATGATCTTCTAGCTCAACTTCGCCAGGGTCCATGTCAAACGACACGCTGTTATGGTGCTACCATCTCAAATTTCATATATAAGGTCATGATCAGGAGGAAAAGAAAAACTTTTAGTGGTTACTACCATGCTACGATGGGGCTCCTGTCAGAGATCTTAAAAGGGCTTGAGCTTGAAACTATTTTTTGGTGGCCATATATATTTTTCAATTTCTCTACCAGGAAGAATTAGCCGACCATTAGGCCATGAATAAATTCGTCTGCTAAAGTCGTACACTCATATGTGTCGTAGTTTCATGTTAAATTTACTTTCTCACTTCTTTTTTTCTTCAGTCAATAGGCGATCTCTAGCAACTTTTCATTTCTTATGAGCAAGTTTTCACTCTTCCTTGCGCGTACATCGTCCTTTTTTGAGTCGGCCTCACTCTGCTTCTCAAACATTAAAAAAAAGAAAGAAAACTCTCACCCAGACTGCAGAACACTACTTTCGATCCGATAATGATATTATTAACCAAGCAAATCAGGGGGGAGAATGAAGTCAAGTCAAATATCTCTATTTTACAGGCCAGGATGAGCCTAAACTCGATTACGGGAAGGCAACTAACTAAATCTGTCTCCGTATTAAATTTCAAGTACAAGAGTTAACACTGATTTCCAATCAGGCCAGACCCAATCCCATAAAAGACTCTAAGATCCTTCACGGGCCTTTTTCCTTTTCTCTGATAATTTGAGACCGAGTAAAAATTTTTAGTCCGTCTTCGTAGTTATAAATCTCAATCTAACTCATAAATTGGTTTAAGATTAGAGCTGCTTGGGTTGAATAGATTTAACACCGAACCCATTTCTTATTCAATCTTATTCGAGATTAAGAGGAACTGTGGACCAATTTATGTTTCAAAATTTGAAAGACGCATCTTCTAGATTGCAAATATTGATATTAACATGAGTTTCAGATAATTAAAAGAATAATTTACATTGATCACTAGTTTGTTTTTAAACGGTAATGGTGTCGTGTCATGAAATAATTTCGCCTAAAAGGGCAAGAAGGATGGCAGAAAGGACCTAGCGAAGCAACGAAACCGGGGTTGAAGGGAAGCATCAAAAGTGATGAGCAATGTCCAGGTCTTTAGTTTTTTTTTTTTATTATTAACGTGATTTTTCAAGCCAGTTTGTGCGCACCTCAACTAATCTCACAGATCCTGAAATTAACGACCATGTAAACCTTCAGTGGTCCTGAGATTTGTGAGACTTGAACTGGTGATCTCTAGATAACAAATCTAAAACCTGACCAGTTGAGTTACATCCCTCAGGATTCCAGTTCTATAGTTCTTGATCTTGCCAGTGATGATCGTGGACTCGTGGTCTATCTCTTGAGGCACAAAAACTCAAAGAGCAGCTGCAGATCAATTATCCAGTAATAACAAGCATAAGATGAAATTATGAGGCCATGCATTGGGCCACGTGGTTGCATATGATAGTGCAAGACACAAACTACAGTCTTCACTGCTGATGATAGTGCAGTCCTTTCCAGGCGTAAAGTTGTGCCTTTGCTAAAGTAGCTCAGCAGTCTAAGATCTTTGGAAAGGTACAAATGGACTGTGTGCGAATTTGGAATCTAATTCTTCGATGTTAATTGCCCAACTGGGAAATGAGAAAAAGGTTAAACCCAGACCCCGTTTATGCACGGACAGGGTGCCTGTTCATGAAGGGAATCAGAGACCCAACCCATCATGAGACCCACCCCATTGGAGTTTAATGGTCAATCCAATGACTTGATGTTTGAGTCAGTCAATCTTTTGTGAACTTTCCACTTGATAATTCCTTTCTATCCATCCTAGAAATGTCTTAATTTGAATACTCTTCTCACTACTCAGCTTTCTATACTCTCTCCAGTGAACCAGAAAGCAGTCCCGAGTCTTTGCTCAGCCAGCAGCAGGGCCCCTGGGAGAAACCTGAGCAACTAAGAAGAGATGCTAGCTTGGTGCTGGGGTCCAATAGACATGGCCTTAAACCCATCAATTAAAGACCAATTGTCCAATGATATGATGTAATGTTTATCCATCTGGTTTTCCAAGAAGCTGATCACTTATCCTGTAATTGTATTGATCTTTATTCTATCACTGTCTATGCTATCTATAAATTGGGACTTAAGATTTGTAAGAAAGCAGAAGTTATTCAGTGTCAACCTGACCCTTGTGGAGCATTACAATACCAAAAGCTAAAGCCTGCTATTATATTGGCTCTATTCGTTGTACTTCATGTAGTAATAACGAATGCTATTGACGTTTCCATCTTTACATTATAAAGAACAAAGAGTTTCAAACTGACGAAACATATAAGAAACAAGCTTCTCCTCTACATAGTTTTGTGACCATTCAAATTTCTCACTTGAAACCTGTTTTGGAGTTAGAAGACGATGAGTATAGTAACGAGGAAACAGAGAAACTTGAGTTTTTGCTCTTTGGATACAGACTTTGCGTTACTGGCTTTGATGATGATGTTGCTGGAACTACTCCACTCGATTTCTTATTTTCTTGATTATCAGTTGCCGGTGATCCCTTAAGGAGCACGTCAACCTTTGCATACTCCTCTCTTTCATGTTTGATCTCCTTAAGCATTGCAGCCACGTCTTTCATATTTGGCCTTTCATCAGGGGATGAATTTACACACAGCAAGGCGATGCCTAATGCTTGCATCATTTCTTCAATTTCTGACGCCGGTCGAGGGAGTAGGCTTGGATCTAACACTTCAATTCCTCCCCTCTTCTGTCTCACCCAATCCACCACATGTAGTCCATCTGGTATTGTTGGATCAATCGGTTGCTTGCCTGTCAAGACTTCTAATACCACCACACCATAGCTATAAACATCACTCTTTTCTGTGATCTTCATCATGTATCCATATTCTGCGTACAACCGAGAAATATTAGTGCAGGATTGTATATATCAAAAAGGACATATGAGAACTGAACTGTAGCAAGAGGACTTACCAGGAGCAATGTATCCGTAAGATCCAGCAACTGTATTGGATGACCGGGCAAAGTCACCATCATCAACAAGCTTGGCAAGGCCAAAATCAGCAATGTAAGGCTCAAATTCAAGGCCAATGAGGATGTTATTAGCCTTGATATCCCTATGAACAATTGGAGGGACACAATCATGATGCAAATAAGCAAGACCTTGAGCTGCTCCCAGCAAAATTTGGTATCTAAGTTCCCATTCCAATGCATTTCCTGTTTTTTCATGGAGGAGACTACCCAAGCTTCCATTAGGCATATAATCATACATAAGCAATCTTGTATTTCGATTCCAACAACAACCCAAGAACCTAACAATGTTCTTGTGCCTGATGGAACCAAGTGTTTTCACCTCTGTCGAGAAGGAATCACGGACACTACATTTTTCATCATTGCATCCGTTGGATGCAGCCATTGTATTTGGCCAAAGTTTCTTCACTGCAATTACTTCACCGTTGTCCATATCAGCACGATAAACAACCCCGGAACATCCTTTCCCAATTACGTTGGTATCCACCAGGCATCTCAGTACTTGATCGACCGAGAAATTCAATTTCTGGAATGGAGTGAATTGCCAGGGCCATGAATCGCCCAACTCAGAATCATCATCATCTCTGATTGTTCTTCGTGCCCGCATAATTGCAATTGCTCCCATAATCACCATTGCTACAGTCAATGTGATCAACAAAGCAAGAGCTAGCTTAAGCTTTCGTGATTGCCTTGTGTCATTCTCATTTCTTGGTAGCCCTGTCCTGTCAGCATCCTTCAAGAAACACGAGTCCCGGATTGAAGAACATAATCCTTGGTTACCTACCAAGTCTGTCGGCGATAACTGTCTAAACAGCTTATTATCAGGGAGATAACCGATGAAGGCATTGTAAGATATGTTGAGAGAAACAAGGTTGTCAAGCTCTGCAAGTGGACTTAAATGTCCCTCAAGCTTATTATGCGAAAGGTCCAATATTGACAGCATAGTCAGCGAAGATATCTGAGGTGGGATTGGTCCTGTAAGTCGATTGCAGCTGAGATTGAGGGCAATTTCAAGAGTTTCAATTTGACCCAGTTCCATTGGGATGCTGCCAGTGAGCCCATTGCTGCTGAGATCAAGCAATTGAAGACTAGATGATAGGCCAAGAGACAAAGGTATTGATCCAGAGAATGAGTTCCTACTCAACATGAGCTTGTTCAGTGATGTGAGACGACCAAAACTTGCTGGTATCTGACCAGTAAATTGATTAGCTGAAACATCCAGGACCTGGAGGCCGGTTAGAGAAGACAATGAATTGGGCAGAGGACCCTGTAAGATGTTGTTGCTAAGGTCTATCATTTGCAGTTCTGTGCAGCTTCCAATCTCATCAGGCACTGGCCCAGAAAGGCGATTGCTGGAGAGATCAAGAAAGTTCAAGATCCCAAGACCTCCGATTTCTTTAGGAATGGTACCAGCAATCCTGTTGTTACCAAGCCTTAAACGCACTAGAGAGCTACAGTTACCAATTTCTGGTGGTAAAGCACCAGAAATGTCATTGGATATCATGAGAAGTTTTGTGAGGTTTTGAAGTTGAAACAGGCCAGGAGGAATGCTACCGGTGAGTGAATTGTGGGACAAGTCTAGTGCTTGGAGGCTACTGCAACTAGCCAAACTTGAAGGAATGCTTCCTTCAAGCTGGTTTTGCCAGGCAAAGAACACGGTGAGCTTCGACAACATTCCAAGTTCAGGTGGGATCAAACCTGAGATCTGATTTGTGTCAAGTTGCAGTTGCAAAAGGTTGGTAGCATTTGAAAGATCGGATGGTATTGAACCAGACACGTTGTTATCACTAATCATAAACTCTTCAAGCTGAAAAAGGCGTCCTATGGAAATAGGTATAGTCCCGGAAAGAGAATTCAAAGAAAGATCAATCATTTTCAAGCTAGTACAGTTACCAATCTCTTCGGGGATAGCTCCAATAAGACTATTTTGCCACAACAACAGTTGTTCAAGCTTATGAAGTTTACCAATCTCAGGAGGAATGGATCCAGAGAGACTATTTTCGTAAAGAAACAAGTTTACAAGCTCAGAGCAGTTACCTAAATCAGGAGGAATCTCACCGGAAAGCATTGTCGTATAAATGGACAGTGTTTGCAGCTTGCTTAGCTTTCCCAATGAAACAGGCAAAGAACCTGAAATTCTTGTATCAGCCAGTCCCAAAACAGTCAATTTGCTGCAATCTGCAAGCTCATCAGGAACTTTTCCGATGATGTCTTTGTTGCCTCCAGCTCTAAGGACTTGAAGACTGGACAGCTTGCCTAGCTCAGGTGGAATATATCCAGCAAGACGGTTATCGAAAAGAAGCAGATTCTTGAGTCGAAAGCAGCTGCATAGCTCAACTGGGATTTTTCCAGTTAACTGATTTGAGTTCAAAATCAAGTTCTCAAGATTTTGAAGCTTGCCAATACTAGCAGGTATGGTTCCAACAAGACTATTAGAGCTAAGGTCAATAAACTTGAGTGAGAGACAGTCACCAATATCAACTGGGATAGTTCCAGTGATATTAGCATCAGAAATGACAAGTTTACTAAGAAAGTGAAATGAAGAGAGGTTCAATGAGAAAGGAATCTGAAGAGGAACTGACTGAATGTTTATCTCAGTGACAAAACCTTGTGGAGAGCAAGTTATGGAGGTCCACTTGCACGGTGTGGAATCAAGATTGTTCCAATTAGATAAAGAAGAAGGTATTGAAGGAGAGGAATGTAGCCAAGAAAAGAGAATAGAGGCTTCATGATTTGGTATTGCAGCAGCAGAAGCGAAAAGAAGAGCTGAGAGAAGAGTGTTAAGGATAAAGAAAGATAATGAAGTAGGAGGAGGAGGAGGAGAAGAGAAGAGGAGGTTTTGCCTCGAGCTGGGTATCGACATTTGCCTCAATTTCCAAAACTTTCTCCTCGGGTTTGCATCATTGGGTTTTGCTACTTCTACTTCTCTCTCTCTCTCTCTCTGGGCGCGCTGAAACATTATACTTCTTTCTCTTGCTTCGAACTCAAACTCAAAACAAGTACTATAGTGTTCAGCACCTTTGCCTAGTGATGCAAAACCAAAGCACAAACAAAACCGTAAACAAAAGAAAAAATAACCCTCTAAGATATCATTGAACAAAGTGAAAAACCAATGCCTAGAGATCAACAAACTGCTGCACCACCTCCACCTCCACCACCATCACACACCCTCACCTATAGGATCCCACTGGTGTCTCACCCTCTTTCTGACATACAAAAAAATAAATAAGGATTTTGCTGGGAGGGTTCACGCGCAGAGAAGAGAGGCACCACATGGGCACATGACTTTTAATATCTTTCTTTGTTTATTTGCAGAGAATTGTTTAATTTGTATTGTTCAGCAGAGAAACAGGTTTGGCTTTATTCTAGTTTAGTTTCTTAGACTCCATTGCAAATAAGTATATACACATAGAAACTGTAGTAAAGAAATGAAAGTGTGTGGATAGCGTGTTGGTAAAGAAATAATACTATGTATAACATGAATCTTACATTGAACATGCCTTTTAAAAATAGCTAATCTAGGGTATGCATGGGAAAATTCCCTTATATTGACCATGGATTGTATTCTATGTGCTATTAATGTTTTTTTTTGTATCCATGTAGATTAATCTTGTATTGTAATTATTATTATAGTTGTTAAACCTATTCAAGATTTAATATGATTATAGCTTAGGTTAGTACTGGAATATTAAATCAACTCAAATTAATCCAAAACGATATTGTCATGAATTTTTTAACTAAAATAATGTTTTAACTAAAATAATGGAGCTTTGGATAAAGATTTTGAAAAAATTAAAATATTATTATTTTAAATTATATATATGTTTGAATTGGCATGTCATCAAATCAATCCTAGCAGGTAGATCATATTTAATAATTATAATTTTTAAATTGAGTTATGTGGAAACAAATAGCATTATTTGATAGTAAAAAGAAAATGTTGTGGCAAATATTCCTTTTTAAATCAATTGGATGGTTGAGAGTGTAATTGTAGTTGCTTTTTAAAGTATTTTTTACTCGGAAATGTATTAAAATAAATTTTTTTATTTTAAAAAAATTATTTTTGATATCAATGTATCAAAAAATTTAAAATAAATAAAAAATATATTATTTTAAAATAAAAAATAAAAATATTAAATTTTTTCAAAAATATTTTTAAAATACAAAAACAAACTCTCGTTGTTTTTAGTTTCAAAGTTGAAGAACTTTCAACGTCCCTTAGCTTGGGACTTTCCCGATGGTTTTCAGGCCAACTCCATTTTTGAATATCATGTGAGGTTTCAAACGGTTTCAAGGCGGTGGACGTTCAACATCAAAACTGTTAAGAAAGCTTCAGGCAGAATAGAAAACTTCTGAATAGTAAGGATCAATCTGGGATTTTCTATACTTAAAATTAACCAACTCTTGATCGGGGGAAGAAGCGATGGAGATTGAAGAACCTCCTCTCGTCTGAACGGGAAACATACTTAAAGAACGGCACAGTAAATCACCAGATAAAATCGATCAATCCATCCTAGAATATTGAAAGGTAATTACTTAACAAGTGTTTGTCAAAAAGTTCCCGACCAGATGAACAGGGGGGCTTGATAAAGTATTTAGTTCTGTCACCACCAAGATTATAAGATACATAATGCATTATGGACCACTTAATATTAATTAGTTCTCTAGTGCCAAGAATTTCTTCGAGGATAGAGAGTGTGCTAAATACATATTTTGATTTCGAATTCTCGTCAAGACAGAAAGCTTAGTACAGGGTGTTACAAAGAAACCTGTCCTCGCAGTGGTGTACCGCTTCACTCATTTTAATTTCTGGAATGTGTGTTTATTTCAATCGTGGAGGTCGAGTTTTGTGCGTGAAATCTATAAAAAAAAAAACTAAAAAAAACAAGAAAGATTAGTTTTTGTAGTTGAGTTTTGTGTATAATTGGATTGTATCGATCACAATCCCAATCATAAAAATTAAAATAAACACAGTATCAAAAGTCTCCTATATATATATATATATATATATATATAAAAAGGGATTTGTTTTGCAGAAAAACACAAATCAAGTTTGAAGTCTAAATTATATTTTTAAATCCACTTATCTATAAAAAAAACCTCAAATTCAAATAAAATATTTTCCAAATCATTTTGTTTGATTCGAGTTATCAAATTATAACTCCAAAAACAAAAATACTTTTCAAAAATACAACTCTAATGTGCAATCTTACAACTAAGTTTGAAGTTTGATGGGATGCCCAATGCCATGTTTGATATTGTAATCCAACCATGCTTTTAAAAATTTTATTTTTTTATATTTTTTATTGTTTTGATGCGCTGATATCAAAAATAAATTTTAAAAAATAAAAAAATAGTATTTTTATGTGTTTTCAAGCTAAAAGTACTTTGAAAAGTAATATTTAACACACTCCCGATAACGGTTGTTTTTTAAAGTAATATCAGTGCATTAAAACAATCAAAAAAATATTAAAAATTATAATTTTAAAAAACACAATTTTAATTTTTAAAAAACACAATTTTAACACGTTATAAAATTGTTAAAATAACATCTGATGGGTTCCTTGGACATGCAAACAGTCATCTTTAAATTGCACTGAAAGTAACAAAGTGTGATCAAGATGAGGGTACGATGATCACTTGTTCTACAAGCTTGAATAGTGTAAGATCATGCGCAGTACTAAGCGTGGGTAAGTAATTAATCTACATTAATTAAGCAATTTTACAAATATTAACCTTATTTTAAGTTTGATTTATCTGCATTTTACTGTGTCCAGTCACGCTCTAACCGAGAAGCTACAGCCTACATGGGTAGCAATATTTTTGCTTTAAAAAAAATTGACCTGACAAACATATATTTAATAAGTAGGAGCATCCTTCGAACGAAGAGATTAGGTAGAGATCACAATCAGATCCAATGTTATTAATTTGTGTGTTTTTAAATTTTAATATACTACAGGAGCAGCTCCAAAATTTCTTAGGATCATGTATTTCTTTATGTTTACCTCTGGAGAATAAAGACTTTTAGGAGAAATAGTTTTTTTTTTGTGTTTCGAATAAATTTTAAGAAAATTTTTTATTTTTTATTTTTATTTTTATTTTTATTTTTAAATTGTTTTGATGTGTTGTTTTAATGTTTTGATATTAATAATAAATTTTTAAAAATAAAAAAAAATGTTAGTTTAATATATTTTAAAATAATATATAAAAAAAAAGTCAAGGTCTGCCTGCACCGGCATCTTCAGTACTGCGAGTCACCAATAAAGTAATATATTCAATTTAATGAGGGACTTGAAAAATATTTAACTAATCAGTGTAGTCAATTTTGATTGATAGTCAAGACAGTCCTCTCTTTTATTTATTGCCACTTGATACCCACTTTTTTTTTTCTTTTTGGTGTACCAACCCACTTTATATGCGTAGCTTCAACGGCTACATTTAAACAATTTTCATAGTTAATTTAAGGGTACGGATGCGCTAAATAAAAAACCAAAAAAAATATTAAATTAATTTTTCAATGTTTATTTTACATATTTCAGGAGGAATATTAAATAAAATGTTAAAATACTATTTTCTTTATAAAAATATCAAAACCTTATAAAATATTATTCATTACGAGAGTGTTTTTTTTACTAGTTTTTTTTTTCTAAATCTATGTTTTTTTAGTTTATTTGTATAAAATTATCATGATCTTATAACTCGTATCATGGGTTTGAAGAGTTCACTCAGGTTGATTAAAGTTGTTTTTTTATCTGTTTGTTAGTTGAATTCTTTTCAATTTTATCTTTTAATATTTTGTTGATTGAAAATTACCCGAGTTGTTTTTAGACCTGCAAAATCAACCAAGTCATATTAAATTATTAAAATAGCTATATATAAAATATATTAAAATATAATTAGCTTTCCTAAATAATTTATTTTTCATTAGATACAAATAAATAAAAAATAATATTTATATTATTTAGAAAACCATATTACTAATTTACTTCTTTTTCTAGATATCATTTCCCCTTAGGAATCTACCAACCAGACAAGATTTTAATTAATAGTCAGAACAATCCTCTATATAGCTACTTGATACCCTTTTTTTTTTTTTAAGTTGTTTACCAACCCACTCTATATGTGTAGTTTAATTGGCTATTTGTAAACAATTTTCATAGTTAATTTGAGGGTGGGGAGTTCAGATTTGTACGTATAACACAGATGAATCATGACGTGTTCGAGTGTTATGAACAGGGAGGGACTGGTTTAGTTAACTAATCTTAGTGATTAACCTGATGAAAAACATGGACGGAGGGGGGCTTGATGCAATCCAAGACATAGATTAAGAGATTGATAATCATCTAATAGCTGGTACAGTAGTAAGAGTTTGAGATTAAAATATTTGTTTCCAATGTGATTTCAAGTTCGAGCTACATGATTGTTAATATGATAATCACTAGAGGTTTACATGGTTATTAACTTCAGGAGTTGTGGAATTAGTTGAAATACACGTAAACTAGCCCGGATATCTACATTAATGAAAAAAAATCAAATTGTTAATGACCTATCATAATAGCAGAGGGATCTCCCATAATTTTTAGCCCAAAGTTCATGATCCATGTAAATGTTGACTGTGGTCACAAGAACAAGCCAAGGGCTAGCCATCATGAGGCCAGGGAGCTCCAACAAGGGACAAGTGGGTCAATCTTACACCCCACAATCATCAAAAGAAGGGGAAAGGGGAAGGAAACAAAAAGGAGAAAGAAGAAGAAGAAGAAGAAGGCAACCTTAATTGTGGGTAAAATAATTTAAAATCATGATATGAACTTGGAGCACCGGAGTCGATTGGGGATTTTAGCTTTAACATCAGCACATCCCTGATTTTGAGGCCATATCACGTGAGGAAGGGAATCCAAATTCTGTAGCCCACTAATTGCCTGACCTAAACCAAATCCTGTTTCACAATCTTATATTATTATATGCCATAAACTATACTGTATAATTATAGTATATTGTTATTATATGGATAAAGCAAATTATTTTGTTCCATGTAAGCCTTGATGCCCCCTCGGATTGTTTACTTTACTTTATTTAGGACCATAAAGGGCCAAAAAAATAAAGCTAAACGGCGCAGCTTCAAGCCCCCTGTTTCAAGGGTCGTGGCCTCGGGAAATCCCCCAATGGGAATCTATACACGTTTTTGTTTCTGTCACAAACCTCACAAGTTAGCCCGACACCAATGGCCAGTGTTAACTTTGGAAAATGGTTGGATGTGGGTATAAATAATATAGCTGGAAATAAGGGTGAGTAAGGAAATTAAAAAATTAATTAAATTTAAAAAACTGAAAAAAAAAATTAAACCATGAAAAAAAATCAATTAAACCAATTAAAATATTTTTCAAAATATTTAGTTCGGTTCAGTTTCACAAACCTGAAATAAAAAAGCCAAACCAAACTGAAAAAAATAAAAAAACCGAACCAAACCGAACCGAAATCAAACCCATTAGAAAGTTCAAAAAACAATATAGTTTTTTGTTTTTAATATAAAATAACCGAACCGCAATAAAACTGAACCGAAACCAGTCGGTTTGAACCTGTTTTGGTTTTATTTTTTGTATTTTACAAAATTTTAGTTTGGTTGTTTTTATAGGTAAAAATCAAATCGAACTGAAAATGATCACCCCTAGCTGGAAAACATGCTATGAAGAGAGCACTCACACTATTTGGCTGGTGGTTGACTGGCCCAAGGCCCAGGTCACCGGGTCATTCCAGGTCGACTCCCAATCTTTTTTATAAAATAAAATAATATTGTTTTTGTTAAAAAAAAATAAATAGTTAACGGGTTGTGACTGAATTTTTGACCAGGTCAACTCAAATTTTTATCTTCCTCTATTTCTCTTAAACTCGACTTGGTTTCAGCTCTAAATCAGCCGGTTCATGAATCGACCTACCCGGGTCTTAAAACCATTCTATCTGGTCTGAGTAGTCACCGTTGGATTAGGTTTTTATTTTATTTTTCTCTTGTTTTCTTTTTCTGGTGATGTGATAAAAGAAAGCACCCACACAGTCACACTCGCTCACTCTGGTTAATACACTTGACGAGGTCCGGCGTATCACCAAGGCCTTCTATTACAAGTGGGCCTGGGCTGGGTCAATGTGTCGTCAATGACTTAATGACCTGGTTTATTATTTTTGGGTTTGTGAAGGCCTCTTGGGCCTATTGGAATAGGTTAGAACCTTGATTTCTGTGACCTCCTCTTCCTCTTCTTTTTTTATTTTTTACAGTAATACATGCTATGGCTCAGCTGCAACTACGTGGATCTTTTTGCCATATTCTTAGTCCATTAAGCATCTTTGGACTCGATTATTGGGCCTATTTTTTTCCCTCTGTGTTCAATTAACGAATCCATTTCTCCCTGTCGTTTACTTCGGAAAAGCAATGGAAATGGCGGCGGCAAAAGCAGCGTCTGGGGTGGTGGTGTCACGGCCGCTGACATTCGTGACCGGAAACGCAAAGAAGCTTGAAGAAGTCCGTGCAATCTTGGGCCAAACCGTTCCTTTCCAATCTCTCAAACTTGACCGTACAATCTCTCTATATACATATCCCTGTCTCTCTGTAGAAAATATAAAATTTATGCTTCTGGGTTTGATTGTTGTTGGCGTTTACAGTACCCGAGCTGCAAGGAGAACCTGAAGAAATCTCTAAAGAGAAAGCTCGTTTAGCTGCCGTAGAGGTACAACATGTACTATCTCTGTGTGTGCAATTTATTTTTTTGTTATGTGTAAACAAATATATAATGTTTGTATTTCTATTGGAAATTGAAGGTGAAAGGGCCTGTTTTGGTGGAGGATACTTGTCTTTGCTTCAATGCCTTGAAGGGTCTTCCAGGTACTAATGACCTTGTTTGTTTGATAACTTGTTCGTGTTTATTTATTTTTGTATGATTTTTTTTTCCAGTTTATGATTTTTCGTGCATTTGTTTGCAGGGCCATACATGTAAGTTGTGATAATTTTTTTCTTCTATTATCAAGGTGAAGTTTCGTTCTTTTAACAAGCCTTCTGATTATGGATTACATATCGAATTGCATTTCTTTTCTTGTCTACTTTCATAAATATCGATCAGAGGAGTTTTAGAATGATTGTTGATGGGAGGGAAAATAGTATCTAGGGAAATTCCAACTTGATGAAAGAAGGCCAAACATGCCCAAATCATACTCCCGTGCTAAGCTGAGATTTCAGTGGTTAGCATGGATTATCCCCATGACTGTATTCAGAACACTTCACCAGAGCCATGAACCATCCCATCTTTCCAATATTAGAAGGAATGTGATGTTGAAAAGAAAATACAGTCGCGAGGAATATTTCATTGGTTAACAGTTCAGGATTAAGATTTCTTGGATCTTCTCAAGCGCCTGGATTAAGCTTTCAGTAACCTTTTCTTCTCAAAAGATGTTCTGTTAAGTTGTTTAATCTTTTTCTAAAGAAGTATGATTTATCCATCATAATAACATGCAAATAGGCCGAGGTAACAGTGTTGACATGATAATCGACTCTGTCAACAGATATAACTCATCTCTTCACCTGCTTAGAATGTTCATGAACACAAAGGTTCCATTTTTTCATTTTATATGCAATTCCAACCTTGTTCTGTTCATTGAGGTAGAGTAGAAAGAACTGGAGGGGGTCATTTTTTCCTAATACTGCGTTGCCCTTGCCACATTAACTCCTCCAGAATATCTAAATGACATAGGAGATAAAGGTGTTTGATGCTCAACTTGCCTTATGCTTTTTGCACACCTCGTCTTTCGTTTTTTTTATCCTTTTGTGCCTGATGACTTAGAAGATCTTGCATGATTCTACCTCTTCCCTTCTTTTTTTTCTTCTTTTCAAAGGAAGATTAATGAGGTCTACGATTTTTGTTTGTATTTCTTTGTAATGATATTGGCAAGGTTCCTATCTCCTCTATTTCTTTGAAAATAAAAAATTATTAATTTTATCAAGCTCGACCTCGAGTTTTAAAAGATTCAACAGTTCAGTATCACCAGACAATAAAGCGTTCATCTAGTAGTTTTTTGGTAGTATTTTCAAGAATATAGTTGTAACGATCTTGTTTTGTGGTTTTTCTCTGCCATCATCTAACAAGACTATCAATTCACGCAGCAAGTGGTTTCTGCAAAAGATTGGTCATGAAGGTCTTTCTTTTCATAGTCTTTTGTTCCTATCATTTTTATGTTGTCATTTTTGTTGGTTTCTTGTACAAAACACCTTATGTCTTTTCTCCTTTCCTAGGTCTGAACAACTTGCTGATGGCATATGAGGACAAATCAGCCTATGCTTTATGTGCATATTCTTTTGCTCTTGGGCCTGATGCTGAACCAATTACATTTCTTGGAAAAACTCTGGTACATTTTCAAAACTTACAAGAATGTAACAAATATTCCTACCCTGAGTCTCTTTTCTTTTAAGATTTAATGCATCTATAATGCAAATAACTGTTCCTGAATCTTTTATGCAAAATAATTTCTAGCCTATGTTATTTAGGAGGCCACTGTGCCATTTTAATTTGAAGGGAATTATGACCGAACTTTGACTACGATCTTTCTCTTAGCAGTAACTTATCCTATGAATTTTATGTTGTGTCAGTGATGCGTGTAAGAGCTGTCTATTAATAATGAATCAGATAACTTTGTTGGTGGCTATTTCAAGAAAAAGAGCACACACATGCTGCCTTGACCCTTTTGTTTCATATAATTTCCTGGTCAGTTAATCAAAATTTTCAAATATCAAAACAGATACTTCTGGCTCCACCTTTTCCATAACACTTGAAAAATGTTACGAAGAGTTGAAGGATTAATTGCATTGGGAACATGTATCTAGATTACTTATATCTACTTCAATTACGTTTGCTATTGAGTTTTTTTTTTTTTTCCTTTTCTTTTCATTTTTTTTTCTCACTTAGTCAAGGCCTACATCCCATTCTTAGTCATCTGAATACTTCTGGATGGATGATAATCTTGCTGAAGTTCTTGGTTGAAAAATGCAATAGTCTATCATAAGAATAAAAAAATCCTGGAAGAAGCTGCATGATGCTTTTTATTTACAATCCAGACAAATAGATGACTAAGGAAAATTCCATAAAATAGGATTTAGGAGTCACTGACTCATTGCTTTGTCCTTTCCTGTCAAGATTATTAAACTCAAATCAGGAAAATGATTTTCTGCTGTATGCTTAAGTTGAGAAATCATAATTATTTTAATGAACCAAAAATATATAATTTCAGATACAGCTATTTCTCAGGAAAACTGACAAATACTAGTTAAAAGTTTAAAATTAACAACATACAATCTGTGGCTTTATTTTTTAGGGGAAGATAGTTGCAGCAAGGGGACCTAATGATTTTGGATGGGATTCAATCTTTCAACCTGATGGCTATGAGCAAACGTAATTTTCCGCTTTGATTCCTGCTGTTTTGGCCCAGTCTTGCTTGATAATTGAACCAAGAGGCAGCTAGATTATATTAATTTTCCTCTTTTACAGTTATGCAGAGATGCCAAAGGATGAAAAGAACAAGATTTCTCACCGTTCCAGGGCTCTTGATTTGGTTAAATCCCACTTTGCTGAAGCTGGATACATTTTCGAGACAAATGACTCTAAAAAGAGTGAGCTATAGTAGATTTTTGGCAGTTAAAAAAGATTTACTTGTGCTGCAGGATCCACACTTGCTTATTTCCATGATTGTCTTATGTTAGGAAAAAAGGACGAGGAATAGAGAAGGGTTCTTTTAGAGGGGGGGGGGGTCAAGAAGAAGGATTTCCGTCAACTGTACTGCTATTCTGCTGCGTAGAAAAAGTCAAAGTAGCTGTTTAACATATATGAATGATTTCCCTCTGAACTGAGGTGGAAAAGTAAATGTTAAAACCTTAATTGAAAAGCGAAATTTTACCTCTGACTCTCTTGGATGATCATCTGTTTTACCAGGAAAGGATGCTCTGGTTAATAGTTAATATGAAACTTTTGATATCTCATTGCAAGTGTGCAGATTATATTATTGCATGTTTGTTACCTTTTAATTATGATAAGTGTTTTTGATAAGGCTGGTCGGGTCAACCGAAGCACTAGAAACCTGGTCAGGTTAATTGGATCTTACCAGGTTAATATCTTGTTTGTTGTACCAGTGTTTTAAGACCCTGGATGAGTTCAGCTTGACATTGAATTGTTAGCGCTAGCGTTTGAACTCTGTAGCTTTCACCTCTTTAAGCAGAGATTCTCTATGTGAGCAGATATCACCAGCCTAGCGGCTTGTACCAAATGTTGCAAAAACAGGCGTTAAAATTTCCATTCCTAGGCCACCTTTTTCTGCCCAAACAAGTCAGGCACCATATGTAGGTGAAATCCAGAGTTTGGGATCATTCTATGTCTGCTTAAAAAAACAAAGGGCACAAACATCATATCCATTGCACACATTTAGTCTATTATAATGTTATGATAGCAATTATAAGTCTATATTTATGTCTAAGAAAATTGTGAAACAGTTTTGGTTCAATTGCTGGGCACTTCTATGTGACAAGCAGCATTCAATCCTACTATTCTTACCCTACTCGTCCAAGTTGTAGCCATCAATCATGTTTTTCATAATAGAGAAGTTCGCCTGCCTTAACTCTTGGGATTTCTTTTAGATTTTGTGGATGACGATCATGACAATTGACAGATAGTCTTCCCCACAATCATAAACGGACAACTTGCTATCCTTTCTGGTATTCATCTCCTAGACTTGTTGTCCTAAGATTCTGATCTTACTAGAATCTCAGGATTCCCGAGAATAATGAACAAGCAGAAAGATGCCCTCATACAATTCTGTTCATGATTTCTTTGGTAGAATTCATTCGACACCTAGAAAACTTCCTATAAGGACTAGTTTGTGTTTCCAACATTTCAACAGTTTGTCATTTTCCAGTTTGTCCATAACATTTCATTGTATTTTGAAAGGAATTCACTCCAATGGTGGAATCTGTACATTTTAGTGTGAAAACAATAAAGCCATACTGGGAATTAATGAAGCAGAGCAACGAACGATGCTAAATGTAAATGGCTAACTCTGGAGAAGGCTCTGAGATGACAGCGCTAGCAACGTTCACATGAAAACCATGTATTGTTGTTACATGTTCAACTTGGCTAAAAAATTAAATTGGCCCCATTTCTTACAGGTACAGAACTTCTCACATGCCATATGGGACCCTGACTCACAGCAAATCCATGCGTTTTTATCATCTTTGCATGTGAATCATACCTGTTAACCACCTCTCCTTCGGGTTATCCTCTTCCTTCTGTAGCCATCGGCTAAGAAGCATCACATGTTGAGAGACTTGTGCATAAATCAACAGTTCCGTTATTGCCCAAAAACCATGGTGGTGGTGGTGATTGTGAACCACATGGAAGGGGACAGGAAGTTCACCACGCCATTGTGAGTGGAGGGGCGTCAAATGTCCAGTCACTGTTTCTTGAAATGATTTATAAGGGGTTTAATTAGCTGTATTGAGAAGATCTATATGCTCTGATATTCCACCCAAAGCAGCAAGGCAGAATGTGCCGTTCTGGTGGTGGTTCAACCTTAATGAAAGTTTTGCTTATTCAATCTACCATTTGGAAGTAGGGAAATTTATAGCATTTACATTACGGTTTCAAGCTCATGAGTGATCTTATTATCATAGATGCTCTGTTGATTTAGATTCAAGATATATTTACTGAAGTAAGAAGTCGTCGCTCCTCAAGGCCCTGGCCAGCAATGAATCACGAGGGATTCCATTGGACAGGTGATGATGTTAGTTATTAGTTGGTTAATAGCTTTATATCATGTGTAGGCAGCTGGTGCTCACATGATAAAATCATTTCTACCATAGAACAAGGGATCATTTGTAAATTGCACAAGAAAAAGTAAAGATACGCAAAGCTTCCATTGCCAAAGAAAAAGCAGAAAAAAGGTAAGAGGTAAAGAACTTCATTGCTATTTCTTTGCACTCTGTAACAAAGTTTTTCCATCGACTCAGATTTGAAATCCATGGTACTGCTTGCTTGTATCACTAGACAGATAAAATTAAAAAAAAAAAGGAAAGGAAAGAAAGAAAGAAAGAAAGATCACAAATCATTCAAATCCTATAGACTCAAAAGCCTAGACAGTATGTGGAGATCGACCAAGACTGACACTGTAGCTAGAAGTAAAGGAGATGTGGAACTGGAAAGGGCAAAAGAAATGGAAGGAAAGAGGTGAAAGAAATAAAATGAACAACGCTTCTGCGCCTGCTCTTCTGGATAATGGTATAAGGTGTTGGTTTTCATCTGAAGCAGGCCGAGGTTGAGAAATAACAGAGACAAACTGGAATGGAGATGCCGAGATGGTATAGGTATGACACGTGTAAAAATTGTACACTTGCCAATATATGTGATGAATGCAGATAGATATGACAGAAACAATGGCTGAGACACGAGTAACAGGCAGAAGTAGCAGGACTATATAGTTGTAAGAAAAAATTAAAGGAAAAAAAGAGAGAGAAAACCAAGTGGCCTCTTTTTGACCACTTAAATTTGACTGAAAAGACTAGCACTGATGGCCCCTGCGGCAGCCAAGAACACCGGAATTAGCAGTCATTGCTCCGACCATGGAAGAAGACTTGGCACCCAAGCTTGAAGCGCGAGCATAGCTAGCTGAAGCTCCAGCCCCGGATGGAGTGAAGTAAGCTCCATTCGCCAACAGGTCTCCTTCTGACCTCCAATTCCAGCTTTTCCATTTGCCTGGAGCTGTATCCACCCTCTTTGTCACCTGGTCAAACCAATGAATCATCAATAACCAGCCTATGCAAAGTGCATTTCACCGCAAACATAAAAGCAAGGAGACAGAGAATGAGAAGAGTTAACTGGTTGTATAATACCTCCTTTGCAAAAGGGTTGGCTGGAGCATTATATCTGTTGCCCTGGCTGTTGATGGTGGGTTCTGCACTGCCACCGATGGCATACATTTCCCAGTGAGTGTAGTCATTGTTTACCACGTGGAAGTACCCATGTCTACACCTGCATAATTCATGAATTCAAGCAAAAGAAGGTTTAATTTCTTGAATTAGGCAATTTTCTCCCTTGGTCAAGTTAAAGAAACTATTTGGGTATAATTCCCGTCGTGTTAATTTTACAGGGCAAGTTTATAGTAATAAAGAGGTAATTTCGGGAAGCCAAAGTCCTTTCAATAAGAAAGATATAATTAAATGTTACCTTGGCATTCTCTGGATCAGTCCCTCTCCAAAATGGTTGTACGCAATGGTCACTTGCATTTGCTTGTCTCTGGTATAAGAGTCACTGTGGCCCAGGAGCATTACCTGTATTAAATGGCATGCAAAACAATATTAGCTTCCATCAACAAGAAAAATAAGTAACATTGAGAGTACCAAAAGGATCAGCAAGCTAACCTCATTATGGTGGGTGAAGTGATTGTTGGAGACGGTGATGGCAGTCGAACCCATAACAGCATCAACCAGGCCATCAGCACAGTTAGAAAGGGAATTGTGATCCACCCAAATGTGACTTGATCCAAAAATAGAGATGGCATCACCATCAGCCATTGTCCTCCATCCGTAATGAGATGGTGAGCTACGCACCATAGCATTGCCAGTGGGTTTGCAGTCATGGATGTGTAGACCATGAATGATCACATTGGTAACAAATTGGATAGTGATGCACCCACCATTAGCAATGTGAACATTGACCCCACGGCCATCTATGGTCTTAAAGCTGTTCATGATAAGTTCCTGCTTCAATTGAATCACCATGTCCCTTTTGAACACGATCCATAGAGGAGCGTCCTGGATCACGGCATGGCGCAAAGTTCCAGGCCTTGGGTTCACAGGGTCATGGTCACTAGAATCAGTAACAACATAGAAGCGACCATCACGGCCACCGATGGCATTTCTGCCAAAACCAATGCCACAGTCAGCAAGGCGCTTGCGGTTCTTGTGCCAGTTGGGGTCACAACGCCAGCAATCATCAATAGGATTGCCTGTTCCACAAGAGAAGTAGCCTAACCTCCTCCTTTCAGTACTGTTGCGGATGTTCCTGCAATCTCAAATTCAATGCTCTATCAGTATCAACATTAATATCATGAATGCTATTCAACCAAAAATTAAAGCTCATCTTTGATAATTACAATCCCATTTTTGAACTTCAACTCCGTTTCCCATTTCCAAAATGCTACACAAAATAATTTTATAATTTTAATCATTAACATTTTAATTACTATTTTGCATCAGATAATTATTACCGATTTCATTTGAACACTAAAATCTGCTGACTTTTGTGTCGGTGGAAAAAAGGCCACAGCTAACTCGGACATATGATTAGTGGCACCAGGAAACAAACAATTTGTCATATTGTGAGGACCATCAGGTCTTTTCAGTTCTAACGGGTAGAATTATCTTGGCTTAGTGTACATGACATGTACGTTGTGTTGTCCAGCTTCATACATGAATGAAGCTGTCACCTCAGATAGACAATGCGAATTAAGAACCCACATGCTCTCTGCAATCAACTCCATGAAATTTCACAAACCCATCTTCAGCTACTTGAAAAAAACCCAATTAAATAAATTGATCTGCAGCTGAGATTTTAAAAGGCCTATCAACAAAAAATGGAAAAATGACAAAAAGTAGAAAATTGGGTCTCTCCCTTTATAAAAGCCAAACTCTTTTATATATATATATATAATCCATACTGGTAGGTCACGATCAATTAAATCACAGCTACAAAAAAGCATCCGACTAAGACATCACTGGTTAAATTATGTGAAAAGGAGGTGTCTAAATCAGTCCCATGTTAAGTAAAATACAGTGACCAATAGAGTTATTAAGTATAATTGTGTTCATAAGAAATCAAAATCTGTACCTCTCAAGTATAATTTAATTTACATGGATAAAGAAAATATACAAAAGAATGATATTCTTGGAACACAGATCTCACTCATTCACTGCCCCTACTACAACAACTACAGTAGCTGGCAGGTAGTGGAGAGAAACAACGTGAAAAGGGTCAAAATATGAACAGCATATCAGATTTAGGAGAGGAACGTGCTGGGAGGCTGATTCCACATATTCCCATTGTCCCTTTTATTAAAGTGCAAATCCCACATGAAAGATTAAGGCATCAAGGGAAATTTCTTCTTTTTTAAAAAAAAAAAACATTAACTGGTCTAGTGGTAGTAAGTAATTACGAGAGTAGCATTTTCTAAACACCTACCATAAGCACCAAATCCTCGCTCTAGTAGTGAATTCGGTTAGATTTCAAGTGCTATGTCGGAATGTAATTAAAGGGCAATAGCAATATTATTAATTAATCGCTCCTAAAACATTAACGAGAGGGTAGAGAAAGTGACATACATCTCAACCATTGAAACCACCTCTTCAGGATCAGCAGCAACTGCTTTCTCATTAAATGCATCAGCCTCTTCTTGAGACCTAAAACAACCACCAAAAATTAACAACCTTCGAGTATTAAGTTAAATCAACCAAACCCAATTAAGGACTAGTGGAAAGGTGTGAATCCCAGGAAGGGAGTGGACAACATGTGGGACACACAACGAAAGTAATATGTACAGAGAGGAGAGTGGAGTGTGTGCATTGCTCAAGGCGTCGGTCACTGACTGCTAAGTGACACCGTTAAAACGCGTTTCTCCAGGAAAGTAAAACCACAGGGTCGACTCGAGGGCGAGAACATATTTTTATGACTAAACTGCCCTTGTTTTGTCCTCAAGTGAGCAGTGAAAACAAACGTGGAATTCGGGAAAAGGTGTGAGGGCAATATTGGAAAGCAGGACTCTTGGGGTTTCTCGTTAATCTTAACCGAGGAATCCAAAGGTGGTAGTAGTAGCAAATAACAGAATAAACGATCCAGATCTGATGATCTCAACGGCCAAGATTCCTACGGTTACTTTGGATAAATAAGAGACATCTACCTGACCAAAAAAAGACAGTACATATAAACAACGGCTCAGAGTAACCGTTAAAATTAACGTTATACCTGGCCGCCATTGTTGAGTTGCTTGAGCTCTGTTCCTTCTCTGCTTCTACATTCCTGAGAATACAACAAAAACCCATAATGTAAACATTTTAGGAGAAAAGGTAGTGGAATTGAACGGTCTCTCTCTGTTTTTTTCTCCTTCAATCTCTCTGTTAAGTTTGTGTGCTCCATTGATGAAGAGAAAGCAACTCCCCTTAGTTTTGTGAAAATGGGCATTAATGGAGTTGAATCAACAAGCAGAGAACCGAAATCTTGGTTTTACAGATTTTCATTAAAACACCATAGACTGTAGCTTTGTTTTCTAACAATCATGAGATTTTCAACCCAAAAAAAAATCAAGTATGTCAAAAATATTTCAATTGCAACCTCAAAAGAAGCTCATTGCATAACAGTTAACATAATTTCAATTTTGGCAGAAGCTGGGAGAACAAAAAATAAAAATACAAATCAGAGAAAGCTCTGTTTCTTTTAACCCAAAACGCACACAAAGCAAGCACAAAGACAGAGAAGTTGAGCAGCTAATTCTGTGTCTTGACAAGAGAGAGGCGCATATGCGTAAACATATACATTTTGTGCGTTTATATGTTTACCTGGTAAGAGCAGAGATCCCAACAACATCGGGTCTTGAAGTAGCCACGACACCAACGAACAACAATACAATCACAGCAGAAAACACACAAACCCATTTCTGAGGCACCGCCATTGTCATTCTCTCTCTGCTTCTTTCTCTCTCTGCGTGGAAAGATTTGAGAATAGAGAGAAATAAAAGAAAACGTAAAGGGCAGGGAGAGAAAAAAGAACCTAAAGTATAGAGTCAGAGTTTAGAGCTCCAACATAACGGCCTTCTTATAGACCCACCCATGCAGTAACAACAGTACCTTACAACATAAAAGTCTCTAAACAGTACATTTAACGCCGTTAACTAGCTAATATAACCCGTATAACGTTTTCCTTTTTCCTTTTTCTTTTTTCTTTTTGAGCTTTGACGATTGACATTACCTGCTGGTTATTGGTTAGTTGTTAGGTTCCATTTAACCTAACCTAACCCAACACAACACCCTGCTCTTCCTCTTAACCACTAACCAGGTAACCCTTCTCCCACGTGCCACTCACACACATACACGAGAATTTGCCTTCTTTTTTATGTTTATATTTGTTCCAGCTACGAGTCATATCAAAATCAAATGACTACTTCAAAAACAAAAATTTGTAAGTGTAAAATTGTAATTGTTGTTATTTTTTTTTACATGTGATAAAATATTTGAAATAAAAAATATAAGTGTTGTTATTTTTTAAAATAAGATAAAATATTTGAAATGAGGATTAAAAACTTGACATATATATCAGAAACTTGACAAACTCAATTATAATATGCGTTAATAAATAAATAAAAATTAGTGTTGCTTTTTCAACGTAAGGGGACAAGAGTGTACTTTTTGTTCTGTTTAAATGACAATCAGGTTAAAAATAAATTAAAATCACTATCGTTTTAACCCTTAACTAACCCTAACTCAAATGTGAAACAATAATCTGTCAACGAATTAAATCGCAACAAAAATCTATGAAGTAAGATGAAAAGATAGCAACACATTATACTGACTCTTCATAACCCACGAAATTGATGACCCAAGCAATGGACACAACCACAATGGATTAACCCAGTTGGACAACATGCTTCTTCTTTTTTCCTTCTCTTATTCTTCTCTTGACTAAGCCTTGATCATATCTCAACTAACCTCGGGTTCGATTAAATAATGGAGATGAGATTTAAGAAATAGATAAATGTTGAAGGATGAAATTGAAAAAACATTAGTTTTGAAAAGGAAGAAAAAAAAACTAAGGAAACGCGAACGAATCTCTTAGACCGAGGTTAATCATTCAAACTCGCAACTTGTAAAATCCTAAATCAGAGTTCAATAAAGAAACTCAATCCTCAGTCAATTTAATGTTTGAGGATCAAATTGTAAAAACAAACTCAATTTAAAAAAAATCTCCAAAGCAAAAAGAATTGCAACAAAAAGAATGAGAACCAAAGCACATAGGAAAAAGATTTGGAGGATGACATAGTAAAAAAACTTAAATTCTAAAAATTATCTAGAACAAAACTAATAGCAATTAAAATAATAAGGATAAAATATGTTAGATTAAAAAAATTAAAGGAGGATGAAACTTAAAAATAAATAAACGTTGAAGGATGAAGTTGGAAAAATATTATTAAAAAAAAAAAACTAAACAAACCCACGTGAATCTCCTGGATCTGAGTTAATCCCTCAAATTTGCAACCCGCGGAATCCTAGATTTTAATTGAAAAAATAATAATGAGGATTAAATTACATAGGAAAAAAAATTCAAAGATGATGAAATCATAAAAAAAAACTTCAATTCAAAAAATTATTCAAATCAAATAAATAACAATTAAAACAATAAAGACTAAATCTAATAGATAAAAAATTAAATGAGAATGAAATTAAAAAGAAATTATAATTTAATAAATTATTTTAAATACAAAAAAAAATAGTAATTAAAAAAACATGGATCAAATTTGAAGAAAAAACAAATTGAATGAATGATTTTAAATTTTGAAGAGACACGTGTGAAAACCGAGGTAGAGAGAGAGAAAAAAAACTCACTAACACCAAACTGGAGCTAAAAACGCCACGTGCACCGCCCGGAAGGGAATGGGTTGTTGAAACGTATTTGACCACACCAAAGAAGCTTGTTGTTAATGGCGGTGGAGTTCTTGATGTACGTCTACTATGCACGCATTAATGATTTTTTAAAAAAATATATTTTTTATTTATTAAAAAATAAAATTGTTCCGAAGCAAGCATAAATATAAACACAAAAGAGTGAAAAGACAATATAGTCCCCGGTGATAGCTTATTATTTTGTGCCTTTTAAGGGTATAAGCGTCCTTTCACCATGCAAATAAAAAGACTTAAATGACCTTGGATGATAATTGATTATTTTTTACTTTCTAAGGGTATTTATGTAATTTTACAGTGCAAACGTAGCAAAAAAATCTTGGTTGCCCCGGTTAATTTCACAATGACCGATGAACAATGCGCAGATATTATATTACCCTTAAAGACAAGCACTTTTTTTTTAAAAAAAAAAATCATTACATTATAACGACGTATAATAAACTGAGTCTTAAAACCACAATGTTTTAACCTTCCAATTTAGCTGTTTCGATATTTACAAGTATCAGGGGTATTTATGGGTTTTTC
>Ga0307515_10005341_pt1 | contig 26098 bp, 11 predicted proteins | sample 17_EM_MG_FD_194513 | JGI IMG/M metagenome (GOLD analysis project Ga0307515, IMG submission 194513) | Populus trichocarpa ectomycorrhiza microbial communities from riparian zone in the Pacific Northwest, United States - 17_EM | ecosystem: Host-associated > Plants > Roots > Unclassified | place... | reverse complement strand
CAAAAAGATCACTAAGAGGAAGGCAGGATTGGGATTAGAAAGAACTAAGTAAAAACTTACAAATTATAAAGAGCAGCTGATGAAATCTTCGATATGGCTCTGCATGATGACCACAGCTCGCAGTTTTCGCCTTTAAGCAGGCTAGCAGTCTATTACACACGCCATAGTAATGTTCTATATACAAATCGTTAGTTCGCAATATACTGGTGTGCAGGACAGACTGTGTAAAATCATGGGAAATTGGAGCTCCAGGGTGAGCCTTCCGTTGTTACTCCTTTTTTACTGTTCGTGATGCGACATCCAACTTAAGGCATACCAGAGGCATGCCGTTCCGTGAGCAGTATAGTTTGCCGCCTTACTACTAAATTGGAGCTCGATTGGTGGAAAGTCAGATACTTATTAAAGCCTGGTCCCTCCCACTTGAAAAGAACATCCTTGGGGGTATTTTAAGGATGCAATGGGCCTGATAACATTGGGTAGAAGATACGGGAAATAATATAGAGTTTCATGGAACTATCGAGCAAGGGTGAAAGCAGCTTTGTAAAGTTCCCAAGAGTTAGGGTAGGAATATACAACGGAAGTGATCGTAAGGTAATTGGACATGGCATTAGAGGGTATGGTTTGTTTGGGTGGCCAACTTTTGTTGACTAGGTGATGTTTCAGCAATAGTGAATTAATGCCATGAAATTCACAAGATTGGCTAATAAAAGTGAGCTAAGAAATTTAGTAGCTACACAGCTATGAATATTTAAATGAACCTACCAAGATGTGCAGAAGGCCAATAAAAACACCGTACGATCGTAATGAAGGTATTTATTCCATCTTTGGTTCATTCTGAGACATACTACCGGTTTAAATGAGAGTATCAGCTAGTAAGCTGCATTTGTGTTAGGCAGCAGCCGAAGACAAAAATTTACTCTCAAAATAGACGAAAATGAGATTAGATGTCGCGAACCAGGCGAGCACCAGCCCAAACATAGGGATAGTTGCGCTGATACCAGTTGACACTAGTTTTAGGTACCATAAGTGACCTAGCCGCGAAGATCAAGCGAGTTTACTCACAAAGTCTTACGGCCTGCGATTCTCGGATGGGTAGCCCATGACCCGCCAAGTGCGATGTTGTGTTTTCCATCAAAGAAATCAGCTACAGCGAATCAGTTTAGGCGTACTCCAAGAAAAGAACCTGAAAGATACCTGTGTAGCCTGGATACAAATCCATGGCCTTAAATCCCTCGTAGTTTTCCAACACAGTGCTAGTCCATTCCCACACTCCTCCCATATCCCCCTGACCGGATAGTCTACCACCGTTCTGAGTGACAGGAACTGGGTGCCAGTGTTTGAAGCCAACATTCGTTCCTTCCAGATTGATGAAGATATCACGCAGCTTAGGACTGGATACTGTGTTGGAGAAGTTTGTTGAGTACTGCAATGGCGGCGACTCTTCCACACCATTATTGACCAAGTGACTGCAAATATTAGAAGATGGATAGAATGGGGGATTATAACGAACTCTACCTATTCACAGCTGGTATAGTCCTTCCAAGGGCTTGTTCCACTTCTTTCAACTTCATCCGATCCACGTAGGAGTAGATACTCCGGACTTCCTCCATGGTCGGAATGCGTCCCCCCATCCATGTTGCGCAGCCAATAAGCTCGTCATAGGAAGCTGTCACAGGCCATTCAAAAGCATATTCTAGAGGGACAGCTCCGAACACCGTCCTTACGTATCTGTTTTGAACGATGCCGTCGGTATGTCCGTTGCTGCCATTAACGGGAGGTACGTTTTTGTTGCCATCTCGGCAACCCACAGTATAAGGAGTATCACACCAAGAGGCTGGAAGAGCCTTGGACTCAGTCTGCGTCAAGTAGTTTGCGTATTCTCTGTTTGTGATAGGCCTGGCCTTTGCGGAAAATGAACGGACATGAGCGCTGCGTTTCGGCTTTTCATTATCCCATCCAAAGTAGCGGTCAGGGCCAGAGTCCGTCTCAGGATCATCGAGGCCGAGTATAACATCTGTCTCTGGGATAATGAACCAGTCATTTGGAACAGCATTCATGGAGGACTGGTGGGCCAGGGCCTCAAAATCTGGAACGGCAGTGCCGGGTGGAGACGAAATTTTCTCACTTTGTACGAGCATGTAAAGAAGTGTTTCCAAGTGCATAATTTCATGTTCATAACCAATCCAAAGCGCTCGTCCAACACGATGATTTGTTTGTGAAATTCCAGATTCGTACAACTTTCTGACTCGCTCGCGGACTGCATGCTGAAACTTCAGAATATCCTCTATCGGAGGCCAGCTGTCTGGGATATCACTATGTAAATGGCACAATTCTGGATTATCCACATCTGGGTCGATACCACGCTCGAAGATCTGGCGATAATAACTCGGATTCGTGGGTTTACCGTGTGTTCCACGGGTAACGTGGATATCCAGAAAGGTAGGGATATGACCTAAATAGAATATGCAGACATTGCGAAGCTTAATTGGCTTAGAAAGAAGCTCTTCTTTTGGAATCATGTCCCGCGTCACAGCGTCCCACGCAACCCAAAGTCCATCCCAATCAGACATAGTGGGAACAGGCCTATTCGCGTATGCCTCGGGATAAAGAGGAAAATACACCCGTGGTTTGGACACTAGATGTAGTCCTAGAAAAGATGTTATCGAATGTCCAATTTAGTACTAGAGTAAAGCTGACATCGGAAAGAAATGACCCGAGATATAAACTGATATTTCGGTTTAAAGGGCGGGAAAGACGAAGAGGAGAAGGGAAAAAAAAAACCCAGGAGAGGAAAAAAAGAAAGTTTACCATAGTCTCCTTTCTTGTTAGTCCACCTGGAACCTTCAACGAGACCAGTGCTCTCCCATAGCTGCTCCGTCTCGGAAGCAGAATATTTGTAGCTCTCTTCGATACGGATTTTCTCTCCTTGAGGAATGGATATATCATCAACTACAACATCAAGTAAAGGAGAGACGAAAGCCTGATGACACCCAGCCTCTTCATTAAACTGCCCAATCACCTCCCATTCACCTGGCTTGAAAGCGTTTGTCTGGCCCAAAATTCGGTTGGCATGAGAGAGGCCATTCAGGATAAACTCATGGGTGAAATTTTTCTTATCGTTGTAGGCATGGAAAACTCTATCTGGATTTTTGCAAGCATCAATACCGATTAACATTGCGTCTCCAAGCTGAAGTGCATCGCCGAATCGGCCTAGAAAAGCCTTTGCTTCATGTCTTTTGAAGTTGCCGATGCTTGAGCCAAGCCAGAGAACGGTCTTGGGCTTGTTGCTAATTTCGGGAGATGCAAGCCAATTCAAACCATCATCGTAAGTGCCATATAGACCGAAGCACTTTACGTGCTGATAGCCGCCGGTTGGAATGGCAGAAAGAGTTCTCTTCAACTCATCAAGATTGAGGTCGAGAGCATAATATTCAACATTTCTTTCAAGACGTTCAACGGCTTGCAGGAGAATGCTGACTTTTCGGAGATTGCTATGCGAGTATTAGTACCGTGGACTTCCACCACTATCAGTCCTGTCAATATCCGGAAGGCAGGCTCCTACCCGCTTCCAAGCTCGATGATGATGGACCCGGGCTGAATACGTTGAGCAATTCGACCCGCGTAAGTCTCTAAAACCTCGATCTCCGCATTTGTGAGATAGTACTCCTCTAAGAATGTGATTTTTTCAAAGAGCTTCAATCCAATTTGGTCATATAGTAAAAGAGTTGGTAAAGTTTTCTCCCCTCCATGCTCAGGTCGAAGCCCTTCTCGAATGACGACGAGGGTGTCGAACTTGCCGGGGGCGTGTCGAATGTCAAGAATATTGATTCCTGAGATTGAAGTAGTGAGCTTGTTTTTGTTGGGAGTCTTCTGGCCAACCCCAGGTAGAGGTGTTTCAATGGCCATTGTGAAAGAATGTGGATATAGAAGTATTGCGTGCTTGATGACGCAGATTGCACGAAGCCGACGGAGTATTTATGGAAAGTAAATTGGACGAGCCGTGATTAACACAGTGTATATGCCGAAGGGCCGTTCGGAAGATGCTGATAAGCATTCGTCCACAAGGGGGGCTTGGATTACTGCGAACGGAGCAGTCACCCTCCCTGCTAGTATAGTTTTCAAAATAGGCGAGGCCTTTGATAAAGCAAACGGGCCGCGCTACCCCGCAAACACGCCGGCAGGGGGAGCGTCTGACGTGCTCGCGCAGCCCCTTTTAGTATGCCAAGCATGGATTAGAAATATTTCAGCTGAGATATCAGTGGAGCTGGGTATCAACGCATACAATGGTCGTCTGTGGTGCGAAGGCGTGTCCCCAGAGGCTTTGCCTACATAGGGCAGATCTGTAGGAAACTCCACCTACTGGATTTCGAACACACTGAAAGTGCCTCGCATCTGCCCATCTCAGATGACGTTGAAGACTTGCACAGCGAGCACGGATGCAATTACCGCTCGCACCTGGCTTCGGGAGATCGTGGACAGAGAAAAGAGAGCTTCATATGGTCGAGCTATGCAAGGGCAAGCAGACCACCTGGGGAGAAGATTATCGAATCATTGCCCGATACTGCTTGCCGCTTGTGCCTCCGGGGTTAGCCGTCTGTGGAATTGGTCTCTTGATTTTAGTGGTGTGTGGGGTGCAGCAACGATATCGTCATGAGCAGCGCCGGACAAGGGTTGACAAATACAGGGGGGTAACACGTACGGGGCAGACGCCCTCCCTGCTAGTATGCTAGCAGAATAATACAGCCCAACCATTTTGCAAGGGCTCGCTTATTTTGAAACATACTGGCAGGGAGGGCATCTGCCCTGTTCGTGGTACCCCCTTGTACGTTTTGAACGGGGGTGCCAAGGATTGCTGTAAGACGGAAGCCGACATTTATGGTGTACTGTGCGTGTAGAAGCGCAGAACCCGCGGTCGAGCGCGCGTGGGATCTTGACTCACGTCTTTGAACTTGCCGTTCCCTGTGTTCTACCTACTTCCTGGAGCAATGCTCTGATCTTGGAAAAAGTCATTTGTAGTTATCCCGAATATTTCGTAATCAAGGCCCCATGGGTTTAGCGGCCGCTACGGGCTTATGGATCGGCTGGGTGCCCAGGGGGCGCCCCCGGAAACAAAGCTGTTCAACCAATCTCTCAACACCAAGTCCAGCTACCTCAATCTAGCTTACAACTTTCCCTATGACTCAGAAAGAACCCTGGCTGACTTCGCAGAGCTGGCATGAGCCACTAAAGGAGAACAAAATCCGACTCATTTAGCAAGTTATCGATCAAGGAACTGTGATTAGGAAACATTATCCTTGAAAAAATATGAAGATTGAATCCATACCTTAATCGGTATCAGATAATCGAGCGGTAGCGGGACACCCCTTAATTGATAAACGGACACCCCTCAGTTGATGCGCGGACACCCCCCACTGATTGAGTTTAGGTCCTCCCTAATTAAGTTAGAATATCACGTGAATTTAAGTTGTTTGCATCTGCATCAGTGCGCGACAAGTCGCGAGCCCGTACTCAAAATATTATGACCGTAACACCTCGATTGCGCGGTACTCTGCGAGGCGCCGCATGAACTTATTTGGGTGCTGCTGCCTCTGCTTGATGTCTACGAACTGCCTGTGAGTATGCCCGCACTCGCGCCCGCGCCTGCACCCGCACCCGCGCCCGCGCCCGCGCCCGCGACCATACCCACGCGTAGTATACCCGGTATTCTGTTCGAATGCTGATGGCTCGTGACGAGTCGATGTATTAACGCAAACAGAGCCAGCCGGGCGGCCGCGGAGGCGCTTAACAGTTAGAGGCTGGGGTGGGAATAGGTAAGGTAAATGCGAGGATAATTTGATTTTCGCGATGCAGATGCAAACAACTTAAATTCACGTGATATTTTAACTTAATTAAGGAGGACCTAAACTCAATCAGTGGGGGGTATCCGTGTATCAATTAGGGGGTGTCCCGCTACCGCTGTCCTAATCTTATTGGTTGGTTTTTATTGCTACCGAAGGGACCAATTTCAGCGGGCTAAGGGATAATGCATATGATGATCAAGGAGAAAATCCTCTGTAGTAAACGTGCGCAATCTGATGAATGAAATACCGGCGTTGTATTCGAACGTACGCATGCGGAAAGGAGGTACTGAAATAGCGGTCGGGTGTTCGTCAGTAAGCAGTGAGATTTAAGGAATCAAACTGCACTGAAAGTTCATGGGGTGAAAAAAGCAGGGCCTCGAAGTCTAGGAAGGCTTAAGTTAAGGAAAAATTCTGTTAGCACTACATTTCCCGCAGCTGCTATCCGCCACCTGTCGGCGTGTTTCTGCCTTTTGACGGTGACATGCTGTATGGGGCCTAGAGGTTACGTTAGTCAACATGTTCGTACACTAGATGCGGAGCTACCTGCAGGCCAAAAGGGTGGGGAGACAGTGCATACCAAGACCTTCTTTGCGTTACATATTCGCCATGCAAGATTCTTGACATTTCCATCAGCCTGCACCACCTCGGGCGCGAGTTCGATGCCAAACCTACAAGATGTTAGTGGTCTTCTAACCGGTTTACTTTCCATTTTCAAAAAAAAAAGGAAAAAAAGAAAACTTGCATTTGGTGTACCGCAAAGACTACACGCTTTGCATACTTCCCATCCCTCCCGACCAAACTACCAAACGGCTCATCGACAGTGCTAGGCGCAATCTCCGGGTCTCTATCAAAGCAGTTCCTGACTACTGGAAGTAAAGCAGTCTCTACAGCACCTCTGATGAAACCATTCGCATCAACTTCAACATCTTCCTCATCGAATCGAGCGATACGGATCTCGAAAGGCAGAGAGATGGCCATAACGTTGTGTTTCCCATCGTGATGGTATCGAAACTCAAAGACACCAGAAGTCCACCAAATCTTGTCACCAGAAAACTCCATCTCACCATGATAACAATCCCTATTCTCACCATCCTTTCTGTCTTTCGCCGGAATAAGATCATCGCTGACCAAAATACCCTGGTCTGGTCTTGTAGAGTCATAGACACCACGGTTCGTAGCAATCCAGCGCCCGTTAGAAGCAACACGTGTAACATCCCTAGATGCACTATCTGCCACCATGTAAAGCCCAATCCAGTCCTTTTTGCTGTGGTTTAGTGGCGCAGTCCATCGCACCTTAATTAGTGCACCATACTCGAACATTAGTGTCCGAAACTCGCTTGTACGCTTGGCCGGCAGACGCGCCATCTCGCTCTCACGACCGCTGCTCTTGTCCTTCTCTGCGATTGCAGCGCTTGGCGTGCCTTCAATCTCGATGGAATAATCTCTGAGATCTAAACCCGCAATATCGGGAGCTAAGCGAGTGATACTGATACGTGCCGGGTATGACTTAAAGAGTGCTGTGGAATCTTTAACGAATGTACCAACACCCGCGGCGAGCTTGGGGCGTGCGGATTCAAGCAATTCTTCAACGAATTCAACGGTTTCGCCGAGCACGCGATCGACGCTACCATGCCATTGCCGGATCGGTAATGGCAGCGAGCGCTTAAGGCTTTTAGAGAGACCTGAGGTCTGACGCAGGGCTTCACCATAGAGTTTTTGCATATGCGGACGTTCGACAACCTGAATGAAAGCAAGAGTGAGGCTATGACTCAGTAATGCGAGGAAGAAGATAGTCTTGCTCCATGTAATGATGGCAACGCCCCAGACGCCGGCCAAACCAAGAAATCGTTCTGGATTGTTCAAGAAACGATAGATGCCACTGTACGTCAATTTGTTAGGTGATTGATCGAAGAAGTCGCCAAAGAACCAGCCAAATTCTCCAAGTGATTCGTATATGCTAACGACAGTCCACAGCTGGAGGGCTACCATAGCAACCCCGATGATGTGACGTAGAAGCACCAGCCCATAATCCCAATCAGGTGGCGAGGAGTACATCTTCCAAGCAGCACAGATGAAACTAGCATGACACATGGTCATGCTAAGATGATAAAGACTCTTCCACTGCCGCCAAGCTTCTTCAGCGCTGTCACCATACTTGATGAAATGACGAGTCCATTCCTTCTTGTTGGACTGCCGATCCAGTACGCATCCAATGCCCATTGAGTACCAGAGGCGCCAGACCACAGCATTTGCAACAAAGAAAGTCTGGAAAAGGCCTGTTGATGGGGTCATTGCCGCAAAACTGAATAGATAGAATTGAAAGAGCAGAACCGTCACGTCAATCGATCGATAAAAATCGATGTTTTGCAAACCAATAAGATTGTGGACTGGCGAGGGTTGGATTGTGGATCCGAAAGGTGGGAGGCCATCTCCAAATCCGGAGTCTGAACTTCTAGAATCTGGACGTTCGTCTTCTCGGGAAGTGTCCTTGGGTAGTCGCTTTCGGGGCGCCGGTGAGTTGTATGTTTTCTCGATATGAGGGTTTTCAACGAGAGCCAAGAAGGCGAATTGAGCAGCATGAGCGAGGATGGAGATGAATAGGACTTTGTAGCTTGCTGCCATGAGAGAGATGCCGTAGTACCCAGCATATCCAACAGAGTACATTGGGTGCGGAGCCATTTCGAATACGCCGTCAAAAGTAAGTTCTTGGTCGATGAGATAGAAGAAATCTCCCCAGTACCAGGCATAGTCTTTAACAACCCTATGAGCATCTAGTTTGACCCAAAGATTAAAGAGCACCAGGATAATCCCGGCAACCCAGCGAGCAACTGTCATTGCCACTCCTTCTCCCGCAGGTCTACCACCGCAAGCTATGGCGAACAGGGAGTAAGAAACAAAGTCACACATCAAAATTAGATCAACCACTCGTCTGAAGACTAGCCAAGTGTTGTACTCAATTGGTGCCTCCTCGAATTTGTAGTCTGTGGGGATTTTGGTTTCCATTTCCTTCTTCAAAATGGCATAGATCCAGGGATGAGGGTTTTTGCCTTTAGATGGATGTTCAAAGATCTTTGAATTTTTTGCCCATATGACCAAACGCCGGTGGTCAGACTGAACCTGAAGAAGGTATCCAATGCCGGCATTGTATGAAGCGCGCCAGAATAGGAAAATGACAGCGAATGCAGGAACTCGAAGGCTTGGTGGTAGCCAGTATAGAGTGAGTATCATCAGAGCAAGTACAGAAAGTACAATGAGGTCCGAGATGTTCTTTGGTTGTGTTGGTGATAGGAGCTGCGAGACCATGTCATGAGTCTGTGGAACGGTAAATACTGCAGTTAAGTGAGAATAGAATCAGCACTTATCATTCTCCACAAGGAGTTTGCTTGATTTGACCGCATGCTCTTTTATATCTAGTGAGCAATTGGCAGACGTTCCTCGTCGCATCCGACTAGACGTAACAGCACAAGCAGCTGGCGCGGCAAGCTACTCACCTGTGCCATCAGGAGTCCTGCCATAGGTGCGCCTATCCTTTTCATCTTTTCCGTTCATATCCTCTGCCGAATTCACTTCCAACACTTTCTCTCTTGCATCTGCCGAGCTCTCTCTTTTTTGTGACGTTACAGTTGAATGTGGTGCCCCTCCTCTGAGTTCACTGCTCTCGACGAATCTTTCTCTCTCAAAACCACCCATCGCAATCTTATCAAGTTGAGTTGTTCAGATTGAGCAGATTCGGAAGCGAAAGGCCGAGAATTGGACGCACAGTAACAGGAATGTTCTCTCGAGATTATTATGCAGGGTGTTATGTGCGTGGATTCAAGGGTCGGTCTCAAGAACGAAGCAGTAATCGAGCCACTTCCTAGCAAGGAATATATACAAAGGCAATTTTCGCGGTTCCTCGACAAAGGCCATGGAGTCTCTTGCTTGGGTTGAGTGAAAGGAGGAGTGATCAATCGAAGACGTGTAGCGAACTTGGCTTGCATCGCTTTAGAGATGTGGCCCGTGCACGCGATCAAGAACATTAACTTCCTCGCGTCAAGCGACGCGGTAGAATAACTTACCGCCCGTATATACACCTCATTGATTGGTGCGCACGGGCCACAGTTCTAAGGATGCAAGATATCGGTGCAAGAGAGAGTTGTAAATAAATATTTTAATAACAATAATATATATAAGGCCGTCAAAATTGGCCCCTATACCTGTACGAGGCAACGGCTACATATCTACTAGTCTTCGGATTTAGTAGTCGTCGAGACATTAGGGCGGTAGTAAAAAGGTTTTTACACAAGATAGTAAGATCTTGAAAACTACTACTATTTATACCCTCTTATAGTAAATAGCTACTGTACTTCTATTTTAAGCTTACTTATATAATCCTTATGGATACGAAACAAATTCTAACGTCCCCTAGCCTTTAAATTAAAAGTATTAATAACCTTTAACGTGGGACACGGGGGTCCTGCTCGGTCCCTAAGTCTTACTCGATTTAAACACACTAGCAAATTAGCATTTTGGCGGGGTAAATTACTTAGCGCGAGCAAAACTTAGGGACCTACGCCGCGTATATATACTACCTACCTCTTTATACGCAAAATTAGAATACTCTTTCCCCTCTAATTTTTTCCTATAGGGGGCATAGGCAACCTAAGGGTGACTTGCCTGTAAGGCTCGTACGCTGCACTTATCTAGGGAAACCCCTTCCTTACCTCGCGCTTAAACACCTCCTTTTTCTTAAGGATTTGTCTATTCTCGTAATATACCCTACTATTCTATTAATTGAGCTCCCTATTTATATCTTACCTTATAAAATAATAATAATATATATTAAATCCTATACTAAGAGTTTTATAAAACTATACTAGAATATCGGCAAAATATAGTACCTTCTCAATGGCCTCAATGGTTAGTGGTTGACGCAATTAGCGCGTAGTTAAGGGCATTTGGCAACTTGACCGACTAGCCTATATTATGTTTTTTTAACACGCAGCCTGCGCGTAGCCTACACGTAACCTATATATAATCTACATACAACCTATATATTTGGCATATTTAGAGCCATCTGCCTCTTTTATACTAATAATATATTTTAAATAATAAATAAAGGTTATTTTAAAGGCTAGCAAGATAAATTATATATACTTTTTTATATAATATATATAGCTAAAAAGTAGCTACTAAGAGTAGTAAATATAGACCTATTTGCATCTACCTATCTATATTATCTACTTATCTATATTACCTACCTATCTACATCTACCTACCTATCTATATCTACTTACCTATTTATATCTACTTACTTATCTATATCTACTTACTTATCTATATCTACTTACCTATTTATATTTACCTACCTATCTACATCTATCTACCTATTAGCATTTACCTGTTTATATTTACCTATCTATACTACCTTAATTTAATTAATCAATTAAATTGTTTATAGTGTTCGCTGGCTAGTTATTATCGTCTACTTCTAGCGACGGTTATTTAGCTCTGGCGACGGTTATCTAGCTCTAGTGACGGTTGTCTAGTTCTGGTAACGGTTGTCTAGTTCTGGCGATGGTTGTCTAGTTCTAGCGACGGTCGTCTGGTTCTGGTAACGGTTATCTAGTTCTGGCGACGGTCGTCTAGCTCTGGCGACGGTTGTCTGGTTCTGGTAACGGTCGTCTAGTTCTGGCAACGGTTGTCTGGTTCTAGCGACGGTCGTCTGGCGACGGCGACGGCCGTCTGGTTCTGGTAACGGTCGTCTAGTTCTGGCGACGGTTGTCTGGTTCTAGCGACGGTCGTCTAGTTCTAGCGATAGTTATCTAGTTCTAGCAACAGTCCTCTGCTAGCTGCCGTTCTAGTGCCTCCCTAGGTAGAGAGGATATGAGGAAGGAAGGGTAAAAAATAAGGCGGTAGAGGTATATATAGAGGCTATTGGGAATATAGCGGGGACCCAATGCAGAGCTTTATGTAGAGCCTCGTATAAAGTATTTATATATAGAGCTTCGTGCAGAGCCTCTATACATAGAGCTTTATATAGAGCTCCGTATAGAGCCTTATATAGAGCCTTATATAGAGCCTTTAAGTAATAAAACTATATAAAATTGTATAAGATTGTATAAGATTATATTAAATTATATATAATAGTTAAATATATAGTATATAACTCTACCTTAATTATATATTAAGAAATATATAGTTAGCTTTTAAAGTTATTAAGTAGGTTAACTATGTATTATTTAACCTTTAAATATATTAAATAGGTTAACTACATATTAAGGAATATACAGTTAGCTTTTAAAGTTATTAAATAGGTTAACTGCGTATTATTTAACTTTTAAATATATTAAGTTAGTTAATTGCGTATTAAGTTGGTTAATTGCGTGTTAAGTTAGTTAAATTACATATTAATTACGCGAAACGCGCTAAATAAAGTCTACTTAAATCTTATCCTGCGAATATTTTCCTAATATAGGTGCTTTGGCTCTCCTCCTATGTGCTATGGCGCTAACTACAATAGGAAAAAAACATAGGCTTTAAATAGCTTTAAAAAATAGGTAACGGCGATGTGTTAGTATGGAGGGCGGGTGGTATCATGCGTGGGTGGTTCAAACAGGTGAGGATTCGGTAAATTTCTGTAGTAGATCATGGTTTCTGACATAAACCCATCCTTTTCTGAAGCGACTGTATGGCCAACACCAACAGCAAACCCACGCGAAGACCTCACGATATAAAAACGCGCGTTTCCCTTCTACGGCCGACAAGAACTTTACCTAGACAATTATATTTCCCTTCATCTACGTCGTCTCTTTGCGGACATATAACTGCGACCATTTAGGAGCTTGTTTCTGTGTGCTGAGTTTAGCACAGAGTCTCCTTCACAGCGACGTCCGTCCCTATCTTCGCATTGATCTCAAAGTCCACGAAGCCCAATTCACAGTCTCTCTCCACCCAATCTCCGAACATATCCGCATAATAATTGGTTACCTTATTCCGTCCTCAAGTCAAGCTGGCTTAAGGTTCTGCTGCCTCTATTGGAGCCTGGCTGTCTACTACATTACCTATAAAGGGCTGGTTCCTCTACTTCAATATCATCAACCTATCGGCATAATCTCCCTAGTTGTTAGTATATAGGTGGGTATCGGGGTGCTTCGCTTTTCCAGACTACTGTCGCAAGATCTCTGCGCGAGGATATTCGACAGACTGATAATAGAGGATGGCGGGTTTTGGGAGGTCAAACTCTTTGAGTATAAACACTGGAGGGTCTCTCTTGTAAGAAAGAAATTTATCGCTTTATCTAAGTTACCACTGCAGCTCTATCTAAATCCATAAGTAGGGTACTTTGCTAATTCGCGCCTTCTACATAGCGGTAGCTCCACCAATGTTAGTCAGGGCCAGCAGAGTGCTGGGCTTTTTGGCACTTCAATAAACACATCCCAGCCTCAGCAAAGCGGTAATATGTTTGGACAATCAACCTCACAACCGCAACAGACTGGAGGATTATTTGGTCAGCCCGCAACATCACAGTCGCAGCAAAGCGGAGGGTTATTTGGCAACCTACAGAAACCTGCTCAACAACAAACGGGAGGCTTGTTTGGTAATTCTACAACTCAGTCACAGCCACAACAGAGTAGTTCCCTCTTTGGAGGAGCATTAGGACAACCGAATCAGAATCAATCCCAACAATCTGGTGGATTATTCGGGAATTTAGGCCAACAGCAAAAGCCAGCCACACCCTCATTATTGTAAGCAAGGGACCCCACCCGCATTCACTTGTCTCACTCATATGCATCTGTCCACAAACTAACAGCATTCCTCCTAGCGGATCCACTGCAACTCAACCTAAACCCTCTCCTTCTTTGTTCGGCTCCTCCCTTCAACAACCACAGCAGCCCCAGCAGCAGCCCCAGCAGCAGCAACCATCCCTCTTCGGCAGCATGGCACAGCAGAATCCACAGCCCAACCCTTTTGGCGGTAGCCTGACTCTGGGCCAAAGCACTAGTCAGCCGCAAGCATTTTCTGGTTCAACCAGCACTATTCCCGGCGTCAAAATTGACGTTTCGAATATTCGTGGCACGACACGCTTCTCTGACCTCCATGAGTCTCTCCAATCACAAATAGAAGACATTGATAAATTCATTCAGCAACAAATCAACTTCTGCACTCAATGCTCAGGCATGCTTCCCAAGCACAGTGCCTCGGTCACCTCTATTCCGCCAGATGTCGAGTTCTTAGAAGGCAGAGTAGCCACGGTAGAACTAGCAATCGATAACGACATCACTACCGTAGGGCGTTTGAAGGACATCTGCAGGAAGGACGCCGACGACGCAAGCCTCTCGTTCCGTGCCATCGAGAACCTCAAACTCCCGCAGCAGTTCCACTATGCGGGGATGACCGGCCTCGGCTCCACGCCCTCCGCGCCTCCAAGATCGAGTGCAATTCTTAGCGGCACTAACGATGACTCGAGCGGCAAACCCGTAGATCTCGTTGGCTACTTCTCGAAACGTGCAGACGGTCTAGGTGACACACTGGATGAATACGGACGCCAAATCCGCGAGATCGAGGCGCACTTGAGAACTGTTGAAGCTGGCGCTATGCAAAGGACTGAGGAGCTAATGATGGCTAGGGGCGGTGACGCCGTAAGTGGGAGGGATCAGCAGAGGGAGCTTGTGGGGGCACTGAAAGCCATTGAAGGTGCCATTTTACAAGTTGCCGGAAAGGTAGGATCGGTGAGGGAAATGGTTGTTGAGGAAACTGTTGGGGCTGGAGGAAGGTAGTGCGGGAAGTTGGATATGTGGAAAACGACAGAGGTGTTTGTACTACCAGTGCTTTAGGGCTGTACAGAGGCTGAAATTTAAGCGGGCATGACCTTTTCTTTTTGTTTGGCCGTAGCAATAGGGCTGAAATCAAGCGCAAGTGGCTTATAATATCGAAGATATTTATCAGGCAAGTCATGCAGATATGCAAAATTCTGTTGGCAGGGGGTAGTCAGGCAGTCTTTGAGCTCGGCGATGTGTACGTGACAGTTCACGGGCCACCTTATTAATATAGTTCCATAGGTCCTTCCTCATAGAGCCTTTCACATCCATTCCGCCACGCCTAGTTAGTGATCTGACAAATTCTAAGCCACAAAACAATCTGCGTATGCTAGATTCGAAACGAGTGGTTCTTAGATTTTTCTCCGCAAAATCAAGAACCGTGCCTGCTGTCACGATGACGAAGTATCACATACAAACGCTAGATGAACAAGCATCAGATTCGAAGAATTGATAGCTACGTACGGCTGTCGTGGAGACTCAAGAGGATTGCTGGAGAGGTCAACAGGAATATAGCTGCCTCTGAATCTATATAGGGGCAATGGGGCGGATAAACTATCTGCCAAATGATGCAAAACATGCGGAACGTTAGTCCCCCAACGCAAATTTTAACCCGAGTGTAATAAGCCAATTAGTTAACCCAAAGCTTTAATTTAGAGCTTTATTATATAAACTTTAATTAATATATATAGAGATAAAGGTTTTCCAGGGGGAGACCCCCTAGGACCCCCCTATATAGAGCTTTTGCTTAATTTAGAAGTAGTAGTAAGATTAAAGCGCCTTAGTTACTGCTAGGTAAGGATCTACTACAGTAACCTAGGCGCCCTACTTAAGCCAGGCCTAAAGAATATATTGGTCACAAATATAGCATATATTTAGACTGCAGAGCTTTAATACAAAGCCCTTTACGTAGGATATAATATAGTAGATTATAATTACAATTTAAAGCTTTATATACTAAATATTTTTAATACCTAATAACTATTAACTATGTTATTGCCTACCTAGTTCGGACGTATAATAATACAATGGCTTAGTAATAATATAATAGCTTAGCGCCAAGTAATAGGAGAGAGAAGAGGGAGGGGAGGAGATTAGGGGTGGCTCGGCTACTGTAAGAAGGTTGTAATATTGGTATAGTATTAAACTTTAAAAATTGTGCCGGGAGCTTAATTAACGACCCCTATATAAAACGTTAATAATATTTAATTATAGAGCTTTAAACCGGTAGATCTTTTAGGAATGCCTATTATAAGTAGCTCTAAGTATAAAATTTAGAATATTTAGTAGTGGTATAAGTATAGAATAGGGTATATATTTGCGTTCCTAAATATTATCACGTAACATAATTTTTAGGTAATAAAAACTAGCCGTTAATATTACTTAACTAACACCTACTAGAGGTTCCTCCGTCCTTCCTATCTTCTCTCTTACCCGTCTCCTCGTCCAATATTATCTATATTACTACGTTAACCAATAAATCCCTTAGTAGGGACTGAGGAGGAGTATTAGAGCACCTCTAGCTCTTATAAGGAAGAAGAAAAGAAAAAAGGAAAGTATAAAGGAGGGAGTATTTATAGATAAGAGGAGGCCTATAAGTATAGGAGATTAGGCAGCTATAATATAGCCATTAACGTTGCTTAACTAACACCTACTAGAGGCTCCTCCGTCCTTCCTATCTTTTCTCTTACCCGCCTCCTTGTCTAATACTATTTATATCGCCACATTAACTAATAGATCCCTTAGTAGGGACTAAAGAGGAGTATTAGAGCACCTTTAGCTCTTATAAGGAAGAAGAAAAGAAGAGAGGAAGGTATAAAGGAGGGAGTATTTATAGACGGAAGGAGGCCTATAAGTATAGGAGATTAGGCAGCTATAATATAGCTATTAACGCTACTCGACCAACACCTACTAGAGGCTCCTCCGTCCTTCCTATCTTCTCTCTTGCCCGTTTCCTCGTCCGATGCTATTTATATCGCTATATTAACTAATAGATCCCTTAATAGGGACTAAGGAGGAGTATTAAAGCACCGCCAGCTCTTATAAGGAAGAAGAAAAGAAGAAAGAAAGGTATAAAAGGAGTATTTATAGACGGGAGAAGGCCCTACAAGTATGTAATTTAGTAAGTACTAATAGTATAAGATTCTCGTATAAGATGGGCTTAATTGCTTACCAAAATATAGGGTATCTCTGTTACTGCAGTGGCTACTATAGTAGTAGAGACGCCTTAAATATTTAATGTAACTAACTACTAAGGCTATTAATAAGTAGAAGGTAGGCTACTAATATAGTGCGAATAATATAGTTGTTAATATCCTGTTTTTACTTCTAGTATACGCGTAGATCGTTTTTATATTTGGCGTAAAGCTAATTATAGGCAGTAAGCCGGTTTAGGTTTAGGTTTGCTATTAATATAGCTATAGGTAGTATGTCCCTTAATATAGGCCAACTTAGTAGTTCTAGCTTTAAAAGATGATTTTTTTTCTTTTTAGATAGGTTAATATACTGCTATACCTCGTTAGTTTTAGCTATATCTTAAATAATAAAGAACTATTAAATCTAATTAGATAGCTTATTAAGGATAGGGTTAATTTTTAATTTAGTAAAGGTTATTATTTTTAGAATTTAATAGGCTAGGAAGGGTCTAGGTTAGGGTCTAGCTAGCATCTTAATAGAACCTTATTTGGACGTTCTAAACTTTTAATTTAAGGCCAGCGGTAAATTGACACCCCCTAGTTGATACGCGGACACCCCCCACTGATTGAGTTTAGTTCCTTCCTGATTAAGTTAGAATATCACGTGAATTTAAGTTGTTTGCATCCACATCGCGAAAATTACATTGTTAAAACATAACTCTTATGACTGTAATGCCTCAATTGCGCAGTACCCTGTGAGGCACTGCGTGAACTTATTTGGGTACTGCTCCCTCTGCTTAATGTCTACGAACTGCCTCTGCGGGCACGCCCGCCCTCGCGTCTGCGCCTGCGCCTGCGCCCGCGCCTGTATCTACGCGCACGCCCACGTCCACGCGTAGTATACCCGGTACTTTGTTTGGATGCTGATGACTTATAATAGGTCGATGTATTAACGCGAACAAAGCCAGCCGCGGCGGCCCTTAACAGTTAGAGGCTGGGAGGGAATAGGTAAGGCAAATACGAGGTAATGTTTTGGGTATAGGCGCGCGACGGTCGCGTACTGATGCGGATGCAAATAACTTAAATTTACGTGATATTCTAACTTGATCAGGAAGGAACTAAACTCAATTAGTGGGGGGTGTCCGCATATCAATTAGGGGGTGTCAATTTACCGCTGGCCTAATTTAATTCGTTAGTTTATTTAACGTCTTCGCTACCTAGACGAGACAGCTACCCACCCAAGACAGTGCACGGGCCTCTTACGAAAATCAAAATCAAAACATCAAAATACTCCTTAACTACACCACTACTATGTCCTCTACTACCCCCTAATTGCTATCGCTTAACCAAGAAGATCGAATGTAAATTGTTCTTTAATTATTAGAAGCTAATCCTAATTAATCTAGCCGTTTATTTGCCTAAATATACGGTTTATCACCTTCTATTTACTATTGTTGTAACAGCCACTAGTTAAGTAAGGAGTATCACTAAAAGCTTTAAAAGCTCTTAGTTATTAAGGAGGACTTCCTAGTTAAATAAATTAATATAATAGGAGCCTGTGTTACGGACCTTATATTAGTAGTAGTGCGACTACTAAGAATAGACATAAATGGGTTAGTTAAGATAGTATAGGAGGCGCTAAAACCGATTAAGCTATAAGATAACGGGTAGCTAAGTTATATAGCTAGTTACGTTATAAGTTTAGAATATAGGAACGTAGGAATATAGGAACGTAACGTACCAATATACTAACGTACTAACGTACTAAACCCTTTACTATAAGGAGGAGTTATATATTTAAGGACATACGGTCTCTATAGATAGTTTCTCTTTTTTATAGTAAATCTTAGAATATAATTAGAGTTAATCTATTAGACAACTACTCTACTAGTTATTATTACGTTGTTAACTTTCTATTTACCTATATACCTAGCCCATTAATAGGTCTACCGTAGTATTTTCTATAAGGCTTTATTATATATTTACTACTAAGGTTAAGTTAAGGAAGTTAAATAACATGCTACTAAAAGTAGCAGCTATAACGGCGTCCACAGCAGCAACTACCTTAGGATTAGGTAATAATACTAGTATAGTAGATACTAACTCGTAATTAGTTACTATTAAACAGCTATAAGAAATAGTTAATTAATTAATAGATAACAATAGGATACTTAAAGAAAGGATTAATAGGATTGGAGCAGCTAAGGTTAAGTTACCCTTAATTAAGCGATTTTTAGGGAAGAAGTTAAAACTTAAAGGATTTCTTATATAAATATACTTTAAAGTTATATAAGAAGGAGTAAAGTTAGGAACGCTTAGAGATTAAGTTACTTATATAGGACTGTTCTTAATAGGAAGGGCACTTAAGTAGTTTAAACCTTACCTTATAGAGGTATAGGAGTATGGTATAACAACTACTAACTAGGAGGTATAGTATATATTCTTAAGTTAAAATAGGTTTATAGAACGATTAACGCAAATATTTAGAAACCTAGAGGTAACTACTATAGTAAAAAGAAAGCTTTAAAACCTAGTATAAAGGACTTTAGTAATTAAGTATATAATATAGTTTTAAATATTAGTAATATAGGTTAAATAGAATAATAAAGCGCTTATAGTATAGTATAAGTAAGGACTTAAGGCAAAAGTCTAAGACGTAATTATCCTAATAGAAGATACGGATACTTTTAGGGATTTAATTAACTAAGTAATTAAGATTAATAATAGGATCTACTAAAGAGAGTAGACTAAAAAGAGTTAAAATAGAGTTTTATAGTTATATAAGGCGCAGGGCATATAATAATAAAGTTAGAGTTAAAAACTATAGTATAGCGCAGAGCTAATAGACCTAAGTAGTACTAAAGAATCTAAAAGATAAAATAAGAAATTATAAAAACCTAGAGAATAAGAATTAAGTAATTAAAGATTTAAGGAGTAGAGACTAAACCAGGGATTTTAATAGCAGAAGATGTTTAGGCGGACTCTATAGTAAGAAAAATAGTTTAAAAAAGGAGCTTATATAAATTACAGAAAATAGGGTTATTATATTAAAGACTATAGAAGTAGTTAGAGTTACTATATAGTAAAAGGAATAAGACTAGTAGATAATATATATATATAGAGGGATAATAATATACTATAAGAAACAAAAGAATGTTTAATTAAGAGCTTTATGTTTTATTATAATAATATATACTAAATTTACAAGGACGCTAAGTATAGCGTAAGTTATTAGCTATAGGAGCTAAAATTATTAAAGTTTAAAGGAACTAATAAACTATCTTATAAATTGGATATTAAGGATAATAAATTTAATATAGGCGAAATATTTAATAATAATAAGGTAATATAGGCCGCTTATTAGGAGTATATAGACCTTAAAGATATTATAAAAGAGGTAGAGGATAATTCCACTATAGAATAGGGAATATTAGTAGGGATTAAAACCCTACTAGATATAATGTCTATTGCTTTATAAGACGTAAGGGAAGTAAAGTAATAAACTACTTTAGCACTTAATAAAGGCAAAAGGCTATAGGCTTAAGATTCTTAGAATAACTAAGATTCTTAAAATAAAATAAGGTAAGCTTAAGGACCTATAATAGACGATAACTAATAGAGCAGAGTAATAGCTTAGTTTAGTAATATATAAATAAGCTTAGGACGAAGTTTCCTAAAGGTATAAAACTCTTAAGATAAGATAAGTAAGATTTAAAACTCTTAAGATAAAATAAGAATACTATAGAAGCCTAGTTAAACTAAGGCTAGAGTAAAGCTTAAGAAAGAAGTAAGCTTAGGACTAAGAATTCTGTAACGGAACCTTGTAGTAAGTACTACGGTAGGTCCTATTATTGGGCTAGGTGTATAGGTAATACGTAAAGTCAATAACGTAATAACAACTAGTGGAGTGGTTGCCTAACAGATTAACTCTAATTATATTCTAAGAATTACTACTAAAAAGGAACTATCTAGGTAGGGACTAAGGGTCCTTAAATACACAACTGTACTCCTATAAAATCCTTCTTATATGTGATATACGTAAGGTATATAAGGTACGTACATTCTGTTTATTCTCCATATTCCTTATATAGCATATTATATAACTTATACTACCATTCCTTATTATATAGTTCTACCGGTTCTATCCTAAACCGTACTTATATTAACCAACTAGCTTCTTCTAACTTTTCTCCAAGTAGTTGTAATATCGTACTTAAAGCGTCCATAACACTATCTCCCTCCTTCCTATCTTCGTCCTCGAAGATTCTAAGCATCTCTAAGTCGTTTACTAGAGGTGTAATATCCGTCTAATTAATTTAGTTAATATTATTACTTATAATACCTAAAGCCTCTTCTTATTTATACGCGCAACGACGCGCCCATACTATTGCTGCAATACTATCACTAGGTAAAATTATACCATCTCCGTGTTCTCGTTATGTAAAAGAGGGGTTAGTTTATATTATACTAGCGAGTCCTTTATCCTAGCAACCCTCTTCTTATTTAGAGTGTACTAAAGCGAATATTTATTCGTCCTATAACGTTCGCTCTTCTTCTAACGCTAAGTATACGCGTCCTATAACTCTTAATAGTCGTTAAGTTCCCTAAGTAATTTATTATAGGGTCTTATATTTAATCTGCTGCTATAAAGCTTAATAGTAAGTTATTATAAGCCCTAGCTAAGCTAAAACGTTCTTATAATGCGGAACAGAAAGCCCTAAATGCTTAAATTACGGCATCTGCCCGTCTTCTTCGCCTTAAGAAGGTTCGTAAGAAGGTTTATTTTAAGGAGTAGAAACTTATAAAATAAGGTCTATAGGAACTTAGTGATAAAAAAACGGATTCTCTTCTAACAGTAAAGAAAATAACTTTAAGTAATTCGGCAATTGCTCTTCCTAGGTCCCCCTTAGGTAACTCATTCTTTAGTAATCCTTCTTTAATATTACTTAACCTATTTTCTTCTAATACTCCTATACCTTTCCTATAGCGTTCTTTAAATTCTCTAGTAGTTCCTAGGTAGTCTTATTATAGCCTATCTACTTAACCGTACCATATTTTATTATTAACGTCCTTATAACTAATAATCTTTAAAACTTGCTATTTATCTTCTTCTTGTCCTCTATACGTGTCTGCTTTATAAACTAGTAGCTTAACTTTCCCGTATACTAGCTCTAGCATTATAATATACTATATAGGGTAGATCTTTATCTTAGCTAGTAGGTTTAACTTAAATATAACTGGTGAAATCCTCTAACTAATTTCAAAAGGTCCTAGTCTAACATAGTCTAACTTCTTACTTAGTCGTTGACTCTTAAAATTCTTATATAGTAGCCACACTTTATCTCCCTCCTTAAGATCTGGTCCCTTAGATCTCTTAGTATTATAGTATTTCTTCATTCTTTGCTATACTACCTTAGCTGTTTCTATAAGGTTCTTATAAAGATTTATTAATATCTCCATCCTTGACTTAGCTGTGCTACTTGTCTTCTTTACTTAACGTAGTAATAGCGATATTCTTAGCTTATATCCGTAATTCGCCTTAAATAGTAACGTACCTATTCCTTCTTATGGTGTTATATTATATGCAAACTATATAACTAGTAACAGTAATACCTAATTGTTCTGTACGTAATTAATATAATATTTTAGATACTGCTCTAGTATCTAATTTAATCTTTCCGTTTAACCGTCTATCTGCGGATAATATGTGGTAGAAGTTACTACTTAAACTCCTTACTCCGCTAAGAATACCTTTTAGAATACTGCTATAAATCTTAGATCTCTATCTAATATAATCTTACTTAGTGCTCTATACCTTATAAACACTTCTTTAATATAGATTCTAGCGACATCTTCTACTAATATCTCTTCTATATATGCTATAAAGTATCCCCACTTTATAAGCTTATCTACTATTACTAAGATTATATTGTAATCTTATCCAGTAATAGGATCTCTTAACTTTAGCAACATAATAATAAAGTCCCATAATATAACCTCCCATGGTCTCTTTGGTATTTTAATAGGTTATAGCCCTCTATATGGCTTATACCTTATTAGTTTATTTCTTTAGCAATCTAGATACTCCTTAGTAACCTTTCTAGCTATTCTCTAGATTCTGTTAATAATATACTCCTCCTAAAGTCTTAACACTAAGCCTGTAGCTCCGTTGTGTCCTTAAGTTAATCCTTTATAAAAATCTTCTATAAATTGCTCTGCTATGCTTCTTAGGATATACTTCGCTTCTTAATTTTCGTATATATCCGACTATAGATCTTCTAGCTATACTTCTAGAATTCTCTATACCTAAAAGCTTTCCGGTATTTTGTAAACTCTATCTAGTTCTTCTTAAGTTACTATAATTTTTAGATAATTATACCTAATTAATCTATCTATATCTTTTCGCAATAAAGCCCCTAATGGCTTCTTATCGTTTTATAGTTCAGCTTTTTAACTTAGAGCGTCTGCTTTTGTGTTGTCCGTACCCTTAATATACTAAATCTTAAAATAGTATTCTATAAGCATCTCTACCTATCTAACCTATCTTTAGTTAAGTTCCTTTATTATTAGGAATCCTGTTAGGTTTTTATAATCCGTCTTAACTATAAATAGTTTTTCTATGCCTTGTAAGAATGCTCTCTATTTCTTTAGTGCTGTAACTATACCTAACAACTCCTTGTTATAGATGTTATAGTTTAGTTCCGGTGGTGTTATCTTCTAACTATAATATACTACTAGATGCCATCTATCTGGATGCTTTTATATAAAGTATGCCCCTAGTGTAAAGTCTAATGCATTTATCTTAACAACTGTCTCTAGTCCTGGTTAATAGATCTTAAGAACTAGCTCCTAGGTAAATAACCTTTTAACTTCCTTAAACAGTTCTTATTATTCTTCTCCTTATACCCATAGTTCTTCTTTCTTTATTAACCGCGTAAATGGCTTAATATCCTTTAACTATTACGCTATAAACCTTCTACAGTAATTGCAAAACCCTAAAAATAATTTTAACTATATAACGTTCTCTAGTTCTTACTAATTTATTATAGCCTTAATCTTCTTTAGATCTATGCTAAGTTGGCCTAGTTTAATAATAAATCTAACAAAATCTATCTTCCTAGTAAAGAACTCGTATTTCTTAATTGCTACTAGCATCTGTTCTTTTTATAGTCTCTTTAAGACCCATTTGACGTGTTCCCCGTATTCTTCCTTAGTTATTAAGTAGATAATAATATCGTTAAGGTATACCATAATAAATTCATCCAAGTGCTCCCCTAATATATTGTTAATTCGCTTCTAGAACATTACTAGTGCATTTATAAGCCTAAATTGTATAACTAATGGTTTATATAGTCCTTCCTTTAACCTAAAGGCTGCTTTCTATTTATCGCCTTCCTTAATTCTAATCTAATAGTACGCCTATCTTAGATTTATCTTTGTAAAGATTTACGCGTTACCTATCTTGTCTTAAATTTCGCTAATTAAGGGTAAAGGATACCTATCCTTTATAGTAACACTATTTAACTGTCTATAGTTAATATATAGCCTTAGCTTGCTATTTTTCTTTAGGATAAACAGTACTGGATAACCCGCTAATAATTGCGATGGTCTAATATATCCCTTTTATAAGTTCTCCTAGATAAACTCTTTTAATACTCTACCTTCTTTTTTAGTAAGCTTATAAATTAGAAAGAACCTTAAACTTATTCCTAGTTCTAATTCTATTTTATAATTCTATACTATATATTCTAATAGCTTTTTACTTTTTAGTAACTATAGTTTCTTACCATACTTGCGGTATCTCTTTAGTATATAGCTTAGCCCTTTTTCTATTTCTTCGTAGGTCGCTCCTACTTAGTACCATACTATCTTAGCTTGTTATTATATTTTACGGCGTTAAGTATCTCTAATATTAACCTAACCTATAACCCAATTAATCTTTAGATTGTACTCCTATAACTAAGGCATCCCTAGTATCGCCTTGTCCTTCCCTAATAGTAGGATATTAAAAGACATCCGAATTTATCTTTCTTTAATAGTTAACTAAATAGGTCCTATTTTAAGATTAATGATACTATTCCTATAGGCTATTAGATCTCCTAAAATTGTTACTAATAAATATAGGTGCTCCTTTCTCCTATATGGTAGTCCTATTCTTTTAACTACTACTAGTAAGATATAGTTCCTTATTACTCCACTATCTATTAGTACTTTAAACTGTTAATTTTATTATTTAACTTATAAATTTAGGTGTCTTTCTTAAATTCCTTTAAGGGTCTAAGGCTTTACTACTAGTTCCCTCTAGTCCCGTAGGCCTTTACTTTTCCTAACTATTAGCTACTAGATCCCGTTTATACTTAGTCTAACTTAAGCTAATACTTAGTTTGCTTTTTATCTTTAATATACTATAGATAGGTGTTTTTTAGACATTTCTACCACTATTATCTATCTAGGCATTCTTCCGTAAGGAATCTTCCTAGTTAAAGTATTAAGTCCCCTTATTCTTAAACTTCTATGGGGTGCCAGCTATGCATATACTTAGCGTTTTAGTATTTTACCTTATCCGTCATCTAATATATTCTTGTTAAATATTTCCGATTCTTATCTTTTGGTATCCTATACATGCTGCATATATTATCTACGTATACTATCCATAATAGTATATAATGTGCTTAGTGTCTTAGGTCAACTCTTGGCTCGTCTTTATCCTTAAATTTAAACCTTTCTTATATTAATCTAAGCGTTGTGACTTTATTTGCAGGTACTAAAATACGTCTCTTGCTTCTCTAGTCCTCTAATTACTCCTCTAGATCTTTTAATGTTATAATTAAGGCTCCTTTAATGTAAGTTATAGCCTTTTCCGTAATCGGGTGGTCTTGGACAACTTTTTTTATCTAACCACATATAGAAATCTTCCTACTTATTATTATGTCGCTGCCTATACCACCTTTAGTATAGCTACTTAAGTATATACGCTCTATCCGTAAGGAAGTATCTTCTTATTACTGCGTCGTGACAGCCTTTTATATATTGTTCTTTAAATCTAGTTAGGATTCCCAAATCCTCTTCTTATTCTAGTTCGGTAAGCTACTTAGCTCTTAATATGCCTACTTTCGGCCTATTAGTAATTCTTTATATAGGTGCTCTATCCCTTATACAACCTAGCAGACTAGATCTTTTATCTAGTTTCTGCTCTTACTATAAGGTAATTCTCGCTCTAAATTCCTCTATAGTTTCTTTTCTTTCGCGTCTTATAAGTAGATCCTTAAAGTCTTTATACTTCTTAATCTTAGTATTAACTTTTTAATCTTTAGGCTAAACACTG
>Ga0307515_10005340_pt1 | contig 26100 bp, 32 predicted proteins | sample 17_EM_MG_FD_194513 | JGI IMG/M metagenome (GOLD analysis project Ga0307515, IMG submission 194513) | Populus trichocarpa ectomycorrhiza microbial communities from riparian zone in the Pacific Northwest, United States - 17_EM | ecosystem: Host-associated > Plants > Roots > Unclassified | place... | reverse complement strand
CAGCCGCTTGTGAGGAATATTGCGGTTCTTGATTGGAATTGGTAGGAGAGCGACCATTACGACCCTGTGCATTGAGGGCATCTGGGGGATCTTCGAAGAAAGATTGCTAATTGTCATATATACAGGCCGCTCTTTCTTGTTGCCAGCAAAATTCGAGAGATGTGTTCCGTCGGACATGAAGATCAAGGGAACCAGTGTATCCCCCGTTCTGAGTGTTGACTAAACGTCAATTAGCACGTTATTATCCTCGAGTATCTCTCCTTACCCGTGTCACCCACCACCAGTCCGCAGTGTGCATTTCAGTATAGAGGAGTTTCGGGGGCGTGTCGCTGTTAAAGCAACGCTGAGGGGCGAAAATGATATGCTCGGCATAGGCTGGCTGCCGCATCAACCATCTCATGCTTTGGATGATGTCTCGACTCCAGTATTTGATAGGGCGTTGGTGATTGTCATTCCATCTCATATCCTCGAGAGTGTGTAGTTCCCACTCCCTGAGAGCCTGATCATCTGGCATGCTAGCCACAAGCTGCTGGACACAATCCCCGTTAGTGAAGCTTGGGAAACGCAGTGCGGTGTTTTCTTCCTTCAACACGTTGTCATAGTACGTCTCCATGCCCTTCTTCTTGATCCCACAGTGGATATATTTGTACTCTTCACGCGTCGCAAACAGGTAGTAGGGATTGTTTTGTAGATTGGTCTCAAGGCAGCCCTGAGGGTCGCGTTACCATGGCTCAGCAATGTAATCGATCAGCGGAGCGCCGGCGACGGGGTAGATTTCCGTCTGTGGCAGAGGTGGCGGTGGTTGAGACACCAAGTCTGCGATGTTTTCAACGTGTTCGGCATAGGGAAACAGGTCCAAGTCTTTGACTGAATCTTTGTCAGTGTTGAATTCACGACGCTGAGCGGGTTCAACGCGTTGGGGCGCTCTGCGAATAGTCAGATTCTTCTGGCGTGCAACTTGAAGGTGTTCAGGATGGTGTAATTTGATATGTTTAAGTCGCTAGCTGTCTGAGGTGAACTTCTTTCGGCATGAAAATTCGGGTCAACGGAAAAGGGTCTTCTCTGGCATTGTCGATGACACGCTAGGAGTGGAGTATACACTGTAGAAAGGGACAAAAGTTGGTGCCGGGCCTGAGCAGGCTCGTGTGTAAGCTCACGATACTTTCATTCAACTTATTGAGCCTCAACACCAACACAAGGAGGTTCCTTACATGCGAGGAGTTGCAAACATGCTGCATGCGCAATGTCCCATAATACTATGAATAAAATAAAACCAATAAAATAAAACCAATACAAAACCCATAAATAAAATAAACCTTGAGCGATCCAAAAACCTCGCGACGAGTGTAATAATCAGTGCCTGAGATAGATAGATTAGAACAAACGAAATGAAGAAGACAAGAACCCGACCATAACCCGAACGCAACAACCACCGCCTCCTCTGCAACGCGAGGACTGGTTCACTCTTTGTCTACCGAGCCATCCAGGCGTGCCTCAGGGAGAGGGACATCGGGGAGAGGGACATCGGGGCCAGGGACATCAGGGAGAGGGACATCGGGGAGACTGTCGCCACCTGCCGATTCAATCAGCAGCTGCTAATCCACATCCACATCCGAGATGTTTCTGGCTGCCTCAGCTTCTCGCAGAGTTGGCACCGCCGGGCAAGGTTTTTGCGGCGTCACAAGCCCCAAATGCTCCAGCCCACTGAGGGGATGAGTCTCCGGGGTTCGTGGTGGTGGGGCAGGCGCCGGAGGTTGTGGCCGTGGGGTATGCTTGCGCATCTCCTGGCCTTGCTCAGCTAGCACGATTCGCTGATCATCTGCTGTGGGATCTACATCGTCAGCCGATGTATTTACCATCTCTCCCTGGCCAATTGTCCGAGGTTCTTTGGTATCATCCTCATCCTTATCCTCCTCCTCTTCCTCCTCCTCCTCATCTTCCATCTCTTCATCTTCCTCCTCTTCATCTTCCTCCTCTTCATTGTCACCGTTGCTTTCCATATCCACATTGTCGTCTGAATCAACGCCATCCGGCGCGTCCACGTCATCCTCCGGCGCGCATATCCACATCAGAATCATGTTCTGAGTCATATTCGCCGTCCGACTTGGTAGAGTCGGTATCATCATCTGAGGAACTTGACACGGCGGGCAATGCTTCCGCCTCTAAATATACCCGCTCCAGTTAGCCCTCCGTGTCCAAGTCTGCCTCTGACATTTCCTTCTGCAACTGCAAAGCAACGGCACGAGAGATATCATCTCCTCCTGGGGTTTGTTTAACAATACCTTTCCCTTTACTGTTTCCCTTTCCCTTCCCCTTCCCTTCCCCCTTCCCATCCTGTATTCCCTTCCCTTCCCCGGTCCCTTTCTCACCGCTCTGCGTGTCCTCCTCACCCTCGCCGTCGTCATTGTCATTGTCATCGCCAGGACGGCTCCGTCCACTGCTCAGCTCTCTGGGATCCGCCCAGTTCTCATCATCATCATCCGTGTCGATTATCTCATCCCAATTACATGGTCTAACGGCCAGGAAGTCGCCTGTCTTTTACTGCTGGGAGATTCGCGGCTCAATCTTTGCCGTGGGATCATCGCTACCGTACCAAGAGAAACGCTTGCCGGTGCGTTTAACTTTTCTCCAGCTGGTTGACTGCGGATTGGAGTGATCGACTTGATCCCCGAAGGCATGGGGGTTATCCCACCTCCAATTCTTCATTTGGTCACAGGTTTTGTGAAACATTTGCCCCATATATGAGAGGAAGGCAGCCCACCACTCCCGAAAAGGTGAACTCCTGCTCCTGCGGTGTGGCCACATTAGCTGGAATTGTGAAAGTGGCAAGTTCTGACTGGATCAAGAAAGATTATATCATGGAAGAGGTCCCAGGCCCTCTCATCCTGGACGCCGCAAACATTGTATATCCATATGAGTCCACAGATGTGTTCCAATATGAATCCCTTTATACCGTCCCGATCCAACGACAGGCGTCGATTTATAACCGATGTCAGCATTTTTGCCCTAGCAGTTGCCTTCCCCTTTTCTTTGCGGCTGCCCTTTGGTGCCATTGCTGCGAGTTGAAAATCAATCTACATCCGAGGCGTTAGCATTATGATACAGTTGAACACAGCGGAAGGAAGCCCAGAGTGAACATTCAAAGTTGTGTAGGTTATTGGGTGTGTTTTGGAACGAGAGGCGTTGTTTTGTGCAAGTCACATGATGTCGAGATTGTTCTGGATGCTGGCGGTGTGTTTAACACAGGATGAAAATAGAATGGAGGTGTAGGCGGGAAGAAGGGATATATATACTCGAGTGCCTGCGATTTGATTCATATCCTGCGTGTTGTTGGTTAATGAACACAAAACGGCCCAGCCTTCATCTTGCACAACCTCCAAGCACCTGATGAATGAGGAGCCTCGAGACGAGAACTAGTACTCGCGGTGACGATAGTTTGCGACGCTGGGCGTTGCTTCGGCATCACATACCACGTTTACCGCTCAGACCTCGTGCATCTCAGAGCAAACTGAGTAGTTCTCAAGTTGTCCCAACTATGCAACCATCCAACACAGCTACCAACGCCTACCAGTGGAACAAGCACACGCAACTGATGTCATAGGATAGTGAATACATCCTTGTTCGCTTTGCGATGCTTTTAGCTCTGCCAAAGGGGGATTTCCACCGGGAAGCTGAACATATACACAATCGATGGTTCGAAGTATTGTGCCAAGAACGAGTGCAATACGATGATAATTGCGCCAAGAAGGCATGAACACCCTTCAGGCAGTGCAAATAGACCTTCAGACATTGCTGTAACAGTGAATATCAATGCTGAGTTTAATCTGAGTTTAATCTGGGTTTAATCTGATGGCAGTTAACCCCATAATTGAATGATTTTGAAGGGATCTCATCCCCGAGTATTGTCAGGGTTTATAGTCTAGCGCGGTCTACACTCCGCCTCCCTTTTGTGTCAAATCCCTCCATGGTCACTCAAATAGGAGTCAACCTCGCCTGCCGTTGCATATGCATGCAGAGGATATTATTCCTGCACTCTTAACGTCGAACATCCATATCGGATGATGCCTTCCGAAGGCACTCACCCTATCACGTCTCCGGTCGAACAAAATGTTCGAAATCTTGCTAATCGTCAGAATCAACAAATGCGTGGGCTTTCGGGGAATTCTCAACTGCTCCCTGCTAAGAGACCTGTTTCCGTGCTGGCTGGCGAGAGGGATTCCTCTCAAGGAGGGAGTTCCGTAGCCTCTACAATCCAAGGTGAGAACTCCACCCCATTATCTTTGCTGAACAATTCTCGCGTTTCAGATATCACCCCGTCCGCTACACAGTGACTGTCAACAATCACTCCAACCGCCACACCGGGTACAAGCAGTCGTAACACACCAGCACCCAGCGGAACCCCACAGACAGACTCAACGCGTCGCGTTGTATCCAGACCCGCATCCGGCATTGCTAGCACTCCCACTCCTCTCAGCGGTCTTGAAAACCTGCCTACCCCCATCCCTAATCCAGAAGCCCGCGCGATCATTAAAAATCCACTGCGAACACAAGCTACAGAAAGGAATCACAGACAGAGGCAGTGGCAATTGCAAACGCAGGCAGTGTCTACACCTCAATCAATGGTCACTGTCATTCGCAGCATTCATCGATTTGGTCACTCCGACATGACGGGTCTTGTATTTGAAACGGGCAGACTCCTGGAGCTCTACATGTGGAACAGACGACCGTTTATGAGTGCAAGCGACTTGGAGACGGTAAGTTATGCAATGCGACGGGTTGCGAAAGCATTAGCTGAAGCCCCACACTGGTAGATAATAGAGACGTACTGGAACACCGCAATGCAGCAAAACAACATTTGGTCCATAGCATCTGAGGCATGCACAAAGGAGATTCTGAAAGAGGTATGCTGAAGCAACGGCCCACGTTGGATATTACACGCTCAAACCGGTACCAGGTTCGCGCACAAGTCGATAACGTTAAATCCCATTTCATTCAATCAGCAAGGGGCAATATAGCAGAGCTATATGATCTCCACCGCTTTGAATCCAACGCAGAGCATTTGGAATTCATTGATTCCCTTCTGCCAGACAGTAAGTATCTTTTTCCTTTAGCAGAGCATGTGGAAGGTGGTGTATGCGGTCCAAATCCAATGCAGAGAGTGTCGAAAGCTGCTAACGAATAGCCAGCGTCCACTTTACTTTCTGGTGGAAGCAATCCGGCGGTTTATCTACATCAAATTTTATCATCGGGCGAATAACCGCGGTAAGTATGCTGATGGATTTTATAATTCCATGATTGACGACAAGGATGGTCATATACCCTCGCCACTGAGCACGTTTACCTGCACCGGATTGCGCCATGCTCTCCTGGAGTGGCAAAAGAACAAAGGCGTTCATCCGAAAGCTTCCAAGTCAAAGCTGAAAGCGGACAGACCTGATCACTCGAACTACTTCAATTACAAGAATGACGGTGGTAAGAACGCATCCTGCTGCGCTGCAACGGGTCGCAAGTTGTTAACCTCGCCTGGCGTTGCAGACACATATGCATTCTTGATGAAGACCTGGAACACACTACCAGAGAGCTACCAACAGAGGGTGTATAACAACACTCTTGCTACAGTCAAGCGTCAGATCCAACAGGCGGAGAACCCAACGCCTGCTGTGGTGATCAGCGTGGAAGCAGCACGTGTTGACAATGCTATTCTTCTTGATTATTTGACCTCCGAAGTGGTGCTTGAGGAGCCTGAGATCAGAAGCACCGACCCAAACATCCCGATAGACAACAATTGCACGGATGACGAACTTCATTTCGGGATGTCAGGGGGCAGCGGGGATTACCAAGATGAAGGTGATGAAAGCGATGTGCGCAATGCCATCCCCACCGCCAGCCGGCGACGACGGCCCGCGACTGAACTCGAGAGGTTTAACCTGCGAACCAGTGATGTCGACGGGTATGAGGGTGAGGATGGCAACGATGCGTATGCGGATGAGGAGGAAGAAGCCTCGCAAGCTGATGATGGATCAACGCAGAATGTGGAGGACTGATGGCATAGTAGGTTTGACCCGGGAACCAGTGATGTCGACGGATATTAGTGCGAGGATCGCAACGATGCGGATGCAGATGAGGAGGAATAAACATTGCAAGCCGATGATGGATCAACACAGAATGTGGAGGACTAAGGGCATAGTACTAGAGAGTGTGAAGATTAGACTGCATATTTCAGACGTGTAAAATATGATCATGGCGAAGCAGATGCAACGGCAAGCTATGTATCCGATGCGAAGACTGTATTGCAATATGTGACAAAATCTCAAAGCTAAACATATATGGGGTGAGTGCGGCATCCGATATAGCGGAGAGGTACAATGTGGCTATCGGCCGAAGAAAGGCATAAACATCGCCAGGCGTTGTGTAAACGGCTACAGCATAACTGCAGCCCCTGCGAAGAGTGTAACACAAGTGTCGTTCTGATGGTGCGTATACCAGGCGCAAAGTGATGGAGGTAAGTATGCAACGCGACCCGTCGCCTGTGCGAGGGGAAGCGTGTAATTCTCCGTCAGAGGGTACGAGGTTCCGTCAGAGCTGTCAGAGCCGTCCGGAACACCTGGGTGTTTCAGACGGAAACTAGCATTGTTGCTGATGTAGAAAGTTTGAATATGGCTTCCGGACTAATTTGCATTGTGTGGATGTACTATTTAGTTTGCTGGATTGATTTGAGATAACATATAAACTGCTCATTGAGTGTATATGTTTGCTATTAAAGGAATTTCTTTCCTTCTTTCTTTACTTCTTCTCAAGGTAATATAAGCAACTCACAAAATCAGAACACATTTGAATTCTATTAATCTGTTACTCATTGGTAAGTTCAAGTTTGAGTTATCTGGATACATCTTTTTGTTAATATTACATAAGATCGACTCTATCCATTATACAATTAGCTTTGTATATCTAATTTTAATCAAAAATACCTAAACTTATTCAATGACTATTTATAATTTTGAAGTAGTAGAAACAATCCTATTAGTAAATTGTAACTTTAGTAAACTGTAATCAATCCCATGTTGGTGTGACATATATCTTTTTTAGAATATAATTTCCATTGCATTTTAATACAATGGTTTATTCTATATCTAAAGAAACAATTTTGTTAGAATACTTATAGTCTTGCACTTCATATACTGCAGAAATGTAACTACTGTTGAACTTTTTTATGATATAGATTATTCTGATAATCAGAGCTGTCATATATTTTAATTACCATTTTATTTAGTTCAATACCAAGGTGAAGATTCATATAATCAGGAAATTCATACTAAGCCTTTAGTGTTGTTCTGAGAAAAAACCCTTGAGTATATTATATCTATTGCATATACAGTTGGAAAAGTATACCAAGTATTTATTTTGAAAGTTTTCTTAATATAATACAAGTGAAGTCTTTTTGATTATATTGTTTGGAAATCTAAAACTCATTACAGGTTTAATTGATTAGAGTTTAAAGTACATCTCGTAGTCATATATATTGAAGTATGTTTCTTTAACTTCCACAGACTTCCAAAAACTCCTACTAACTAGATTCCATTTTTCTAATATTACTATCTGAAATCTATTCAGTTATATTTTGTTCTTTTACCTTTTCTCTAATCTATATTCTTTATACCCTATCTCTAGATATACTTATTTTGCCCTCAACAAGTTGTAGTATATAATCAGCAAACTATTCTTTCATTACATGAATATTCATATACTGTAACACATCTCCTAGTTATTTTTATTGATTTTTCAAATAAAACATCTGAAAGTACATTGCTGTTATCATAAAGTTACTGGCAATATCTGATTGGTTGGAATCATTGGCTCTGATTGCTCATAATGTAATTGGTTAAATTTGTTAAAAGCTTCAAATCTCATATACATGATTGGCTCATCGATCCGTGGCTACAAGTGCTAAGGTTTCTGTGCCTACTGCCCTGCGCAGTCACTTCTCCAATTACTCAGTGACACGGGCCTTCTTGATTAGGCTTGCTAATACTGAGATGGGCTAGCTCCTTGAAAAATTTCTTTACGTTGCATTGATGGCCCTTTTCTGAGCGAAGCAAAGCTCATGTTGTGTCCACTGTATCTTGAAAACTATAGGTCAGAAAAAAGTGTATCATCCGCAATTGCCAGTATAGTATTAACTATTTCGCTGGGTTTCTCTCGGCGTGTCCCTTAGATTGGACCCATGGATGAGAGTGACGTGTAAGAGAATAAGAGAAGCGTAGTCTGCTCCAAAGAAGGGAGTGAGGCTCAGTGGGATACTTATATTCTGGCGCAGCGATATTGTGGAGCACAAAATTAGGGAAAAGGTGCTTTCCAATACCCCTGTCGCAGTCTGCGGCTCAAAGCCAACGGTGATTTTGTCGAAGCGCCCCCGTCTATGCAGAAGCAGCTATAAGCAACAAGTCTGCACTCCCGATCTTGATCCCCATCACCCATCACCTTCATCCTTCTCAGCGCTGCTTCTAGCATTTTCACCATTCTCTACGAACCCCACTGCCATACTGTCACCATCATGTTCATTGCTCGTTCCGAATACGGTTTGTTGCACCCTCCTCGCCCCGCACTGACAGCTAATGGATGAACGAATAAACTTCCAGACCGCGGTATCAAGTAATCCCTCCATCCACAGTGCTCGAAAATTCATCCCACTGACATGCCGTGAAGTACCTTCTCACCCGAGGGGCGTCTATTCCAGGTCGAGTACTCTCTAGAAGCCATCAAGCTCGGTTCAACCGCTATTGGGGTACCCCACCAAGCTTCAGCCACACCGCCGACTCTAATTTCCATCAATAGGTTGCAACTGGTTTCGGAGTCATCATTGGCGTTGAGAAGCGAGTCACGTCTCCTCTATTGGAAGCTTCATCAGTCGAGAAAATTGTGGAAATTGACTCACATATCGGATGCGCCATGTCCGGTCTTCAAGCTGATGCCCGATCCATGATCGAGCACGCCCGAGTAGAGTCTCAGAACCACAGCTTCCACTACAACGAGCCGCTTCGTGTTGAATCGTGTACACAGGCCATCTGCGATCTAGCATTGAGGTTTGGTGAAGGTGCGGACGGAGAAGAAAGCATTATGTCAAGACCTTTCGGAGTGGCGCTATTAATTGCCGGATACGACGAAGACGGCCCGCAGCTGTGAGTCCCCTTGCACTGTGTCTAGATCTACATATGGTTTGACGAGATATCCAGGTATCACGCCGAACCTTCCGGTACTTTCTACAGATATGACGCGAAGGCCATTGGGTCTGGAAGTGAGGGAGCTCAGGCCGAGCTCCAGAACGAGTACCACAGCGCATGTCCCCGCCTTCCTACCCCACCCACATAATACTACCACGCTGTCGCTGCTGACATTTGTGCTTTGAGTAGTCGTTAACCCTCGAGGAAGCTGAGACGCTAGTGTTGAAGACGCTGAAGCAGGTGATGGAAGAGAAGCTGGATTCCAAGAACGTACAGTTGGCTTCAGTGACAAAGGAAAAGGGTTTCAGGATCTATCCCGACGAGGAGATGGCGGCAGTTGTCGCGAGGTTGGGCAACGCATGATTACTGAGGATTTCGACACCCACAGCGATAGAGGCGTTAAATGATATCATGACACCAACTACCTGAGAGTGTATCCTCGACGTGATCGCCATCTCTGACAGCGTTCATGACTAGTATAAGTATACACAAATGTACATGAAAATAAATCCCTTCGCAACATCAATCCCAAACGAACCCTCTAGCCACACTGTGATGCGGTAGTAGCACCGGGTATTTTATTGTACAGAAACCGTTATGCCAGCACAAACAGCATTAATCACTATTCGTCATCCTTTGCCTCAGTCACCTTGGAGTTAACTTCATCCTTGGACGTGGTTTCATCCGACTCCTCTTCCACCACGTCCTCGGTGGTACTACCCTGTATGTCCTCAGCGGGGCCACCCTGTATGTCTTCTGCGTCTTTGTTGATATCATTATCGTTTGTACCCTCGCCACCTTCTGGATCAGTAGCTGCATCCTTCTCTACCTTCTCTCCTGCTGCAGGCTCCACTACTTCACTCTTTTCTTCTTCCGGTTCCACTTTGGCGTCTCCTGGCGGTTTAGTTTCCTCTGACAATTGTGACACCTCCTCCGTAAAATCACTCCCTCCATCCTTTTCGATCTTTACTTCCGTTTCTTTCCCCTTCGCTCCCACTTGTACATCGTCGTCATCAATGATATCAACATCTTCATCTTCACCCCCCACAATTTCCTCATCGCTCTCACTCTCATCACTGTAGTTCTCCTCTTCCTCTTCGTCCTCTTCTTCTTCCGGGCCCTCTGGATGTGCCCTCGGCTGCGTTCCTCGATCCCACTCATCAATATCATCCTCGTCCTCGTCCTCCTCCCTCTCACCTTGCATTCCATTCTTGTCACTCTTCAACCCCTCTGCCTCGGGCGGCAACATAAGATTATCTTGCGGGATTAGCCGGTACCGATCTGACACCGTTTTGAAAAATAGATAAAGCCCGTGCTCGCCCTCTACCTCCCAGAACACATGGCGATGCTGGAACCATGCGTGCGCAAAGATGCGGTACAGCCGTCTAAAGATTGATGCCAGATGCTTAACACTCGCCTGGTGCAGGCTCAGCCGGCTCGGAAAGTACTTTGTGCTTGTCAGCATCGTTGCAGCCTGATCGAGGGTGTGTGTCGAGTAGTTGATCGCGCAGCAACTCTGCGGGCTCTCATGCACTGCGCATAAATACTGCCATTCGCTCGCACGCATCTCCGGGCATGTGGCGGCTGTGCATTTGTCGTTCAGCAGCGCAACGATCAGGACGTTGAGGTCGCGGGTAAGGCGCCGAGTGAGTTCGTAGCACCAGAGCGTTTCCTCGACACCATCGGGAGGTGTGGCGAGGCGCTGACAGTCAGCACGGGAGAGGGGAAAGGTACGGTTCGAGCCGGCCGGGTTGGTGATGGAGGTTATAAGAGAGGCGAGATGTTCTTGAAGCTGGAAGGCGGAATCAAGATCGGAGAGACAGGTCAAAGGTGCCCCCGCGGTTACGTTTGCCGATTTAGTGCCTGGTCTGATCCGCCGAGTTGAAGAAGGCGGGGAAGACTTGGTTGGGGAGGTCGGAACGGTAGTGGACGAAGGGGGCGCAACTTGTACTTCTGTAAATGGCGGCGGTGATGGGAGGCGGGGCGAGCTGGAGACTACCGGGGAGGCGGCTGTTGTAGCCATTGTTGATGGATGGTCGGATGGATGGTTGGTTGGTGGATCTTACTGAGGTCGAGTGTGGAGGAGATAAGCTCTCGAGAGCGGACGACGTGCCGTTTCAGATGGTAGCTAACCCAGCAAGGATGAACAGGAACGCCATTACCCGGCGACTCAATAAGTACAGTTGCATGTTGGTGATAGACTGTGATTATGACGATGATGATGGATCTTGCAGCGGGTGTCATTGATTGAACATTAAAGCTTTATCAAGTGAAACACTTTTGAACTCCTAAACCGACTCCCCAACACCAATCACAGATCGTAAAGGAACAAACATCACTGCCCATCTATTCCTCCTCCCGATCATCTCTACCTCTCTTGCGTCCCTTCACACCGGCTTTTCCAGCACCGCCCATACCACCACTCCTACTGCCAGCGCCTTTCCTGTTACCCCTTTTCTCCTTCTCTTCCCGTAGCTTCCTGATAGCCTCCCTCTGCGCCTCCTCCACACGCTCACTAAAGATCAATACATCGCTTTCCTCAGCCTCAAACGGCGGAATCTTGACCCCCAGAGCTTTTTCAATTCTCAAAAAGAGTTCAATGTCATATTGTGTCACAATTGCAATAGACCGTCCAGCACGTCCAGCACGAGCTGTACGTCCAACACGGTGAATATACGTCTTCGAGTCTTGCGCCAGATCAAAGTTGATGACGCAGTCAACCGAGGGAATATCCAGTCCTCTAGCGGCAACATCTGTTGCAACCAAGATATTTTTGCTGCCGGACTTGAATTTATTGAGCGAACCAAGGCGAGCGCTCTGCGACATATCTCCATTCAAAGGGATCGCCTTAAAGCCCAATTCACGGAGAAGAAGAGAAAGGCGGTTGGTTTCCACGACAGTTCTTGCAAATACAAGGATGGTCTGACCGGCATATTCGTTAATGAGATAGACGAGATAGGTGTCTTTGTGCATGAATGGAACGAAGAGGAAGCTCTGGATGAGTGTCGAGACAGTTTGGTATTTACTTGAAACTGAGACTTGTGCAGGAGAGTTGAGGGATGCCCGTTGTAACTTTTCGACTTTTGAGGTCATGGTGGCGGAGAAGAGGTAGGTGTTGCGTTGCTTTGGAATAACTTTGAGGATCTTGTCGATGACGGGTCCAAAATCCATATCCAAGAGACGGTCGGCCTCGTCCAATACTAGGTACTTGAGGTTCCGTAGAGAGAAACCCTTGGTATTCTCGAGATGGTCAATGAGACGCCCCGGAGTCGCAATAATGATATGCGGCTTCTTGCCTAATGCCACAGCCTGCTCCATCATGGCCATACCACCGACGATTGCAGCACAGCGCACACCAATGTTGCCACCCAGTGCTTCGAACTGCTCCGAGATCTGGAATGCAAGCTCGCGAGTAGGTGCAAGTACACAGGCAAAATAGCCAATAGGGTTGTCCCAGAGGGCCTGGAGGATGGGAAGGGCGAAGGCGGCGGTCTTTCCGGATCCAGTTTCGGCCAAAGCGATCAAATCTTTACCTGTCAGGGCTATGGGAATCGACTCCTCCTGAATCGGCGTAGGTGCTTTAAAACCGAGCTTCGCGCAAGCATCGCACAGGGAGTCCATTATACCCTAAAGAGTAGTAGTTAAATAAACTGTCTCATTGAGATAATTGGAAAACCAAGTACCAGATCCTTGAAGGTCTTTGTGACGCGTGGTTTTGCAGCTGCATTGACTCCATCCTTCTTAGAAACTTCCTCCGTGCTCTCTGCTTTTCTTACTACTTCTTTCACTTCATCATCCTCATCGTCGTCGTCATCGTGGTCTTCGCTGCCGCTGCCGCTGGTACTGTCTTCTGGCTCGTCCTTTGGCGGTGCGGCGACCTTCTGCATAGTGGCACCTTTCGCGGTCTTCTTAACGAGTTGTTTTTTTGGAGCGACTGCAACAGTAGGGTGAGCTGTCTTACGACGTTTGAAGGCGGTTCCTTGGGAAGGCATTGAGTGTGAAAGAAGTATCCAAATTTCTTAATTTTTAATATATTGCAGGCGTCAGGAATCCTTGCCGATACTTGACGGATATCCGAACACCTAACCCTTCACCGGGTAATAAAATGCAGCCTAAGGGTTAGGTGTTTTAATGTGTCCGAAATTATTACACCATAACTCCAATTCAAGTCTCACATCACGCGCTCACTCGCTCTTTGCATCGTTACTCGCTGCCATCTGCACCAACACCACCACTCGACGCGTCTAGTCACATTTCCTCCAACCTTCGTCCTCCAGAAAATGGCAGGCCACCAGTCTATTCCACCTTACCGCCGTCCTGCGCCCGGAAGTTATGATCCCTTACAACACGACGGCTCGACGCAATTAGCTCCTGAAACCGGGATGAGGGAAGATGAAATAATGCTGCGCCAGAGATTAGCTCCGGAAGTCACACAGAGGATTCCTCCCGAGCTTGCGCTTCAGCAATGGGTATGCTGAAAGCCGTGATGTATGGTAGCTAGCATTCGCAAAGCTGACGGGCGCGTCCTCATAGCATCACCAGCAACAAATACCACAGCCCGTGCACCAACAGCACCAGCAGTACCACCACGTAATGCAGCACCAGCAGCCACAGCATCACCACCAAACACATCATCATCAGCAGCAGCAGCAGATGATGGCGCCTCCTCCTGCTCCGCAAGCACAGCTTCAGCGACTCCCACAGGCCGGAGGTCCTCAACCTCAACCTCATCAGCAGATGCAGTTTGCAGCCCCTCCTCTTTCACCATCACACCCTGCTGCACAGGCTCCGGCGCAATCACCACCCGAGGAAGCCTCCACTCCCAAGACCACTAGAAACACCCGCCCAAAAGGTTTGTCGCATTCACCGTCCACTTATTTTCGACACACTAACGTCCCTCAGCAAAACAAGCCGCCCGGAAACCTGGCCGCCGCAAAAGTAGCGTAGTCATCAAAGAAGACAGCGATGGCAGTATCAGCGAAGAATTCACCATGGAAGGCGTCAAAACCAAATCTGGACGTAAAGTCCACCGCCCAGCACACTTTAACCCAGCGCAAAAAACGCCTTCTCGCCGCCGTGGCCCCTACAGACGTAACTACGATGCCCGAATCTGCAAAGTTTGCCAGCGTGGACATTCCCCCCAGTCGAATATGATTGTATTTTGTGACGGCTGCAATACGCCATATCATCAGTTGTGTCACGATCCGCCGATCGATGAGCTTGTCATTCAGGTGGAGTCAGCAGAGTGGTTTTGCGCAGGGTGTGCCAAGAGCAGAGAGCAGAGACCGCTGACAATGGGACTTCCGGGTGCTACGCTGACGGAGGAGGAAAAGAGGATGTACCTTGCGAGTTTACCGATGTCAAGTCTAGTGGAACTCATCTTCTTTGCGGAGAAGACACATCCTAACCTCCCGCTCTATGATCCTCAGACAAAGGAGTTAGTAGCAGCTCAGAAGGCCGCCAGTGCTGCAAGGATCGAAGACGCCACCCCCGGCACCAATGAAGATGCACCTGGAGATCCAGAAGACACTGGTGGTCCAAATTGGGAAGAAATGATTGTCCGTGCCATCACAACCCTCGACACTGGAAGAGGAGTGCAGCCAAAATATATATTCGAGTGGATATCCACGTATGTCGCTTCCATCTCGTCTTCTATTATTGAACCTCGTTACTCATACCCAACACAGAAGTTTCCCAGCCCTTGAAGGTCGCGATGTTAGGGCTGAGGCACAAGGCACCCTCCAAGCTGCCCTTCGCAAAGACCGACTCCTCAGAGAAGGTCATGCATACCGTCTCAACCCAGCTTTTGTCTCCTCTCCCTCCATACTCGCTCCAAAACTACAGTTGGAACCTGGTCACCTGGCGCCTGGAGCGGGTATCAAATTGCCGCTTGAGACGGAGGAGGATGGGACAGGTAGTATACTCGTGGATGATGATCTGATCGCGTTTTCACATCAGTTTACCGTAACCTCCGGTGAGAAACAGGCTACCGTTGAGGATATGATGGAGGGAATTGTAAGAAATGGGTTATCAGAGACGATTCCTGCGCAGAGTGAGGTCACTGCGCAGTAGGTTGTAGCAGCATGACTGTATTTTTAGGTGGATCTGGGGTTAAAACTTGGTAGTTTCTTGTGTTCGCTGCTCTACTTGGGGGTCGTTACTAACTACATAGTGGAATTCTGTTCATAGTCGGTGCAATTTGGGTGACATAGGAAAATGAGGCGATATCCTGTTTAGTTTCCTATTACTTTGTCTGGATACGTATGGGGGTTGCAGCATGTCCAAGATATCATATATTATCACTCGGTGGAGTTCCGTTTGAGATGTGAAGGTGGTCCTTATGAATGTACAGTACAGTCTAGCAGAGGGTTCTTTTTCGCTGGCGAGCAAGACAGTACATGGTATTAGGTACCCTGAGAGACAAAAGCTTGAAAACTGTCCAAATGTTTGCATGGAATCGAAGCTCACGGAAGGCCAACTCCACAGTATAATAACGAGGATTCCCAGCAATGTTGTCATAGATTAATTGAAGTGATGGATGAAGTAGTGAGTGCAATTTTGAAGGTAATTCATCGTTAATATTCTGCGTCTACTACAAACCCATTCATCCATGTATGCCATTCCTCATCACAACTGACATATCTATTAAGTTACCATCGAATGATGTAGTAACAGTTCACGAATAGGAACCAAACCGAACTCACAAACCCCTAGAAAGAAGTCAAAGCAACATTAAGCAGCAAGAGAAAAAAAGCACTGCACAAATCGAAGAATACAAGTACAAGTACACAAACGACTCTACTCCCGACAGCAGGGTGATGATAGAGTACATCCCATACCCACACACGGATAATATTTCCCCGCTCTGATAAACAATGAGCCTATCGACTGTTTGTTGTGCCAAAACATCGTACACTGCAGTGAGCAGTAGCACTAGCACCACCTCTCTGCCCAATCCCTCTCCAACTTCACCTGTGCCCTAACCATCGCCCTCTCCTCTTCCGTTTCCAATGTATCAATAACACTCTCATCCCACTCTCCAAACCCGCTTCCCAACTCTCCTACGCCAACGCCCAGCCCTCGACCAACCCAGGGCATCGGTTCCAAGACCTCTTCAACGATAATCGTATCTCCCTCCAGCTTCGAGTCCTTGACAGTACTCCACCTGACCCTCGTCGGCTGGGTATCTCTTGGGAAATGCATCTGGTTCGTGTGTGCTTCGTAGACTCCCGTATCCGGGATGTTATGATTGCGGAAGTTCCTCAGGCCTGTATTGAATGTCTGTGCGGCTGCCGCGTGTGCCGCCATCCAGTTTGTATCGGTGACCACCACCTTCTTCCTCTTCTGCTGCTGCGCACCTCCTTGAGTAGGAACGCTGGGCTGGCCGGTATGGTAAACGCTCGAGGCGCCGTGCCAGGCAACATACTGGTTACGGTTGTAGTCCTCACCAGGACCGGGGAGCTTATCAGACGGATCCGCGATTTCGCCTTCCACTACTCCCTCTTCTCTAGCACGGGTTTCCCAGAAGTCGTCAACGATCCGCTGGCCTCCGACTATGATACGAGCGCCGAATTCGCGGAACACAGAGCGCGCAGTGACGACACCGATGGCACGGCCCTTGTAGGAGTGTGGGATCAGGTCTCGGGCAATCAAGTCGTATTTCTCGTCGGGTTCGGTGATGATCTTGAACAGCTGTTTGTGTTTCTGAAAGAAGAGATATGAATCGCGAAATCCGATGCAGCGGGCTGGCTCGGTGGATAACATGTACAGCTTGTTGCCCCTGCCCAAGATGGTGAAGGTTCTACACCTATACTCGCGTCCTCCCTTGAGATATCCATCCTGATCCACCTTCTGCTGCCCCAATGGGTCCTCGTCCAGCACTATCTCATCACCGACCACGGTCTGTGGATTGCCGTCTTTGTCGAGTGGTATCTGCGTGTAATGACTGGGCCCGCCGCGACTACGCGCATTCTTCCCTCCAGGCGCTGGAGGCCTTCCCCGTCGCTTTCCGCGGGTACTGTAGGTGGGTGTGGGATGGTTCCCAGGCGTTCCAATGTCGGAACCGGTATCATCAACATCGCCGCCTTCGCCGCGAGGAGTAGAGAGGCGGTTGCGCTCTTCTATTGCGGCGCGCGAGGGACGGCCGCGTTTGCGCTTGATTGGGGCAGGGGTATAAGGGAGGGGTGTTGGTGGGTTTGAAGGTTCGACATCGAGGGGGGTTGACGGGGTCGTGTCGATGGCAGAAACGGGGGTTTGTGAGCGCGAGGCTGCGAAGTCCGGGCGTACTGCTTCTGAGGCGGCTGTGGGGGTAGGGTTGATAAGGGTTAGTTCCGGGATCTTCTTGTATCATGTGTTGTTGCGGGTTGTTGAGGATAGTGGATAATAAGAAAGCGAAAAGAGGATAAAACTAACCCTGAGATTTTCGGCGAGGCATTGTAGTTCGGTCGTGCCCTCCCTCTGCGTAAGACAAAACGGTCGGCTCTGCGATTGTGGGAGCTGGGTTGAGACGATTTGGGAGCTCGTATAGTTTTGTTTGTTGCACTTGCGTATTAGTTTTTCGGTTGTTTGGACCTCTGTCGCTCTCGACTAGATTGCTGGGTGACGCGATCCGTTGTCTGGCGTTGGGAACTGCGTCGCGAACGATGAACAGCGGGTAACGGAGCCAAGATATATGTTGAGGCATGCGTCATCACTCGTAGTGGATTCAATTAAAATCTCAGTCGGGCTTCGCAACTCGAAATATACTCAAAGAGACTCTCAAGACTACAGAGACAGAGAGATGGGTGTTATTTCCACGGCATTTTGTCTCGCTGCCCTTCCATAGTATCTCACTCATAGAGGCAGCACACCCAAAAGAGCAGTTACATGAGCGTCCCTATTGTTACATCTCCAGTCCCAAATATCCGACTTTAGTCCAGGATATCACGCAGAAACTAGTGACACAGCTTTCAAACCCAGTCATCCTCCGCATACTCCAATAATTGTGCGAGCCGCAGCAAGCAACGGGACCCATCATATCCAATCGCTTGTACTTGTAGAGTACCTTCTCACCCAACCTTCATCTCTCCGTCTCGTGCTTACATGGCTCCAATTTCCAGCCCCTCCGCTTCAGCTGCAAGGAGAAAGAATCCATTCAATCAATGCCCATCGTTGTGCACCCGATATCTGGTTGTAAGCACGTAACTACGTACCTGCCCGCCCAAGACATGCTGCATTTAACGTTCGGACGGGTGGGTCGGTCCCCTCTTTTAATCGAAGATCGAGTGCTACAAATGATATGGTTGCTTTTTCCCAAAATTGTTTGTTTACATAGAAGCGTCGCGTCCAACCAGACGAGTGAAGAAAGTGAGCGAACGCTTGGCATTTTCGCGACTCACGGGCAACATTTGAAAGCTGATTCCTCAACACAATACAGGTCAATTTGATTAAGAATGAAATAACAAGTAGTATACATATATAAGAAGCTCTACTATCATGTAGGACCACCATTGTTGTGAAACAGGATACAGACCCTCTTAGGCATGCCATCTATCCACTGTTAAATACACTCCCACAACAACTCCTCCCACAACTGTTGTGTGACAACAATAACTTCCTCATGGTCATGAGGTCATTGTTTAGGGACCTGCATTACTTTTCTGAAGTGTGCTTTCTGCATAGACCATACTTTGATGATTGTGTTCCAGTCATTCGTCGGGAAAACCTTCGGTGCAACCGTAACCGACATATATTATCCCTGTTACCGCTGTGTTACGGTTGCTTCCAATAGATTATGACAGCCTACACTGTACTTTGGCCATTAGAGCGGAGTTATGAGAATGTTATGTGGGTGTTACCATATGCAATATCGAATTACAGCATGATGCAAATTTCTCATACTGCATGCATTCGATCAACCCCCTTTTTTCAATCATCATCTCCACCACCACCATCAGCATCACCACCATCACCGTCAACACCATCACCATCACCATCACCACCATCACCATCACCACCATCACCATCACCACCATCACCATCACCACCATCACCATCACCACCATCACCATCACCAGCATTGGGTATGTTACTCTTCGATTGTTCTTCCACCAAATCATGTAAGACCCTCCTACCAGCGAAGTCCCATCCACCGCTACCAGCTTGCTCCCAGCGAAGCCACTTTCACCCCTACCAGCAAAGTCCATTCCACCGCTACCAGCTTGCTCCCAGCGAAGCCAGATCCACCGCTAACAGCTTGCTCCTGTTAGGGGTTCTCCCTTAACAGAGTATACGTAACTTGAGATAACCAATGATGGGTACTTGTCAGTGAAATAACCTTCGGGCCACCTGACTTGCAAAACGACTACCCTAGGCATCCTCAAAACTTTCGGTCACGATTACCTTTAGCGGGGTATGAGTGGTACTTGTCTCGATCAGATAACCTCCGGGTTAGCAGATTCATTGAAAGCATAATGCTGCGGCAGCTGATTTGATGACGCAATAATACTGCCAGATCGAATGGGTTACAACCCGGCCGAGCGTGTTATTTTTGACCAGATTTACACCTGACGTTAGAGTGATTATGTCTGATCATACTGAGGATTACCTCGACCTGCAGACACGGCAATCGATAGTTGCAAGCTAGTACGTGGGATCTTAAGGCCGACGTCTTATGTGACGTAGGAGCCCTGGGCACTCCCCGGCCAAGGGGAATAGTCCCGGCCTAAGCAGTGACGTGATTGAAAGATTATGGCATGACTGTTGATATGAGGTCGAAGCATCCCCGCACATTAAATTGTGACGGAAAGGCAACTGCAACGCTACATGCGTGTCATTTAATCTATATCGGCATAGTTGTGGTTGTCCACCACGTAAATCTATGATGCAATCATACTACAGTATTGATTAGCTCGAAGACGCTGTACACTATGTTGGCAGTTGTTCCCGATTACCGAACCATACGAGAGTGAGATGTCCAAGTTGAAGTTATGACTTGATATATGATTTCCTGCGGGTGTGGCCTGAGTTTCATCAGGAGTGTAACGCTTTAATACCGCACCGGCATGAACACGATAACCTAAGGGATTCGTGGCAATCTCTACTAGGCGCATTCAAGAGCCGACTTGCCTTAGTATGCATGTGGACGATAAGAGCCAACTTGCCATAGTATGCATGCGGACAATAATGAGCCAACTTGCCTTAGTATGCATGCGGACGATAAAGAATGTAAGACGCAGAAGCACATTGCAATCAGAATCATGGAAAGGAAATATGGGTGCGCATGCGTAACATCCCGAGAACTTCTATAAAGAGGTCACATTGTTCCAACAATGAAAAGGAGAAGCTCTAGCAGCGAAAGACACAGCGATACCTACCAGCGGAAGAAAACCGTTATTTATTATTAAGTTTTTATGATGCCTATACCTATCTATTATATCTATAAAATCTATTAGCTTTGTGTAGCGGCAGCCCCGCACCTTTGATAAGTATTATCCTGAACGAATGACTATTACCTTCGAGAACGAAAACGATATTATAGTTTACGCGTTAGAGAAAATCATTTGTTACGCCAGAAAACATCAGAACATTTTCATAGCGCAAAGTGTTTGGTGGATAGCTTCCGTTATTGGACTTGCAGACGGACTCATCCTACATATCGATAATCTGCGAATACATTCCGAGGCGAACCAACCATTATCGAAAGATCAATTTAATATCGATACCGAGGGAGTCCGTGTTCATCCTGATAGGATATCTCAAATCGATAATAAAGATAGCGAGGATAATATTGAAGCCGAAAATAGTCCAGACGGTTTGGAACGAGCTACCAATATTATTCAAGATGCTAAGAGGTTTATTGGCCAGTCCCGGAAGGAAAGGAAAGCCTGGAAACAGAAGCCTTGTGTGTTGTCTCGCACGAGATCGGGAAAGATTCCGGTGAAACCTTTAACTAAGAAACAAAGGAATCGATTACAGGAGATTCCTAAAGATACAATTTCAGCATACTTATCTGGACGGGAAAATTGAGATAAGATTTAGGGAGATTACGCATAGACGTAATATTGCCGATAGTATCTGAACACCAGATTTATCAAGGAAAAGTTAATACGAGAAAGTTGTGAAGATACGTGTCAATTTGATTGCACTATCATCAAGCGTTATTTTATTACTATTAATCACCGAGATTAATAATACGAAGTGATATGTATTGTCAGTATTGTTTTACACCACGATACGATTTAGTTGCTATTCATCTGATAGCTTCTAATACGACTATACATATTTGTCCTTGTTGCGTATACGACCTTTACAGACTTCCAATATATTTGGTCTGGGAATACGCTTAAGGAATTACAATAGGATCTACGGCCGTGTACCTAGTATCTGCTTATAAGTATCTTAAGGATACAAGTAAGTATAGTTACTTAGGGTATAAGCACCCCCGTAACAGCTCCCTGCAAAGCGAGATTGTCAGAGGTGAGAGCGAGCATTCCACTGCTACCAGCAAAGCCAGATCCACCGCCAAAAGCTTGCTCCCAGCGAAGCCAGATTGTCAGAGAGGTGAGAGTGAGCATTCCACCGCTACCAGCTTGCTCCCAGCAAAGCCAGATCCACCACTAAGAGCTTGCTCCCAGCAAAGCCAGATTGTCAGAGGTGAGAGCGAGCATTCCATCACTACAAGCGAAGCCAGACCCACTGCTACCAGCGAAGCCAGATTGTCAGAGGTGAGAGCGAGCATTCCATCACTACCAGCGAAGCCAGACCCACTGCTACCAGCGAAGCCAGATTGTCAGAGGTGAGAGCGAGCATTCCACCGCTAACAGCGAAGCCAGATCCACTGCTACCAGCGAAGCCAGATTGTCAGAGGTGAGAGCAAGCATTCCACCGCTACCAGCGAAGCCAGATTGTCAGAGGTGAGAGTGAGCATTCCACCGCTACCACCTTGCTCCCAGCGAAGCCACCTTGTCAGAGAGGTGAGAGTGAGCATGTCAGAGCAGTGAGACCAAGCATACCTGAGGTTGGAAAGTGAATATGTCAGAGTTGTGTGAGCGAGCAGATCAGTGGTGAAAGTGAGCATGTTAGTTGGAGTGGGAGCGACTATGTCAGAGTGTACACATGTCAGAGTAGTATATAAATAAGTAACTGTTGAATATATAGTATTATCCATAAATTGCAGTATACAATACATGCGCTACAGTTGCATTATAGTAATGTTTCAGTTATGCTATCGGTAAATTACAGATGGATTATGGTGCATTACCGAAAACAGCTCTGGGGTGTTTTTCATTATGTGGTGTTATTGGTGTTACGGGAGGTTATGGTAGGCCATATAGCCTACGGTAGATTACACGTGAAAGAAAATGTTTTTCCTGACGAAAGAGAGAGATGGGGGATGAAGATGAGAAAGATGTGGAGGATATGAGCAGATATGGGAAATCAGGGGTACAACTTGCCTGATTGGGTTGGGAAGACCTCGTATTTGTGTAATTAACCGCCAGATCGGAACTCATACCTGCTTTATCGGGGAAGGTAAATTGACTCGCACACGAAATTCTCCTAAGTCCCAGTTTCTCATGATGATTTCCCCTATCTCCTCTGTTCTCTCTCTTTCTCATCCTCAACTCTACCATCACCTAAGAACACAAAGTTAAGTCATCGCTCTGTATCTCTCCATGCCATTATCAAGAGTTAACACTGCATACAGAATACACTGTGTACTGCATCATCCCAGTATCAACTGTTTCCCAGCCAGTCTCTCATCTCTCAGTAGACCACGTTGTTCTCAATTCTATACATTCCCACAATTACAAGTAAACCAATGAATAGAGTCTCAGCTCCCATCACTCCTCCCGCCCGAACTACCGCCTCCAGATTGACCACCTCCTATTACTCCTCCAAACTCGTTCGATCATGGCCTCCAAGTGCATCTGCAAACTTCGTCGATCACAGCCCCCAAGTGTTTCCTTAAACTCCCACGATGACGGCCTCCAAGTGCTTCTGCCAACTCGCTGTATCACAGCCTCCCAGTACATCCATAAGGAGCGATGGCGGGTGTACGGAAATACATAGGTAATGGAGGTGGATAGTGTGATGGGGATTTCATTCCGCAGACCCCGGAGTAGGTAGGCATCATCTCACTTCCATCTCATCATATCATAGAACGAAAATAGAGACTCTTTCCCAACTTTTGGGCTCACTTGCTCTCTCCGAGATGTCGTGGATCCTCAATGCCAGGTAGTATCATATCTTCTCGCCCAATTCCTACGCTCCTTGAACCAACACGGCTCTGTCAGATGAATTCCAGTTGGATGTCGCGAGAGGTGTGGCGGAGTGTTGATGGTGGGCTCTCTGCCTTCTACATCAGCAACAACACCAGTTTCCGTCTGAAACACCCGGGTGTTCCGGACGGCTCTGACGGCTCTGACGGAACGTCGTACCCTCTGACGGAGAATCAGATGTGACCCGTCGCCCAAGCGACGGGTCGCGTTGCATACCTCCCTTGAGGCGGCTATTAGACCATGCCTCCAATCCTTGCGACGCGTCGCATTGTATATTACTCTCGCCGCTCCGGCGTCAGGCTTCCTTTACTTTGCGTCCGGAACTTGGTGACGTATACGCACCATCAGAACGACATGTATGTTACACTCTTCGCAGGGGTTGCAGGTATGCAGTAGCAGTTTACACAACGCCTGGCGATGTTAATGCCTATCTTCGGCCGATAGCCACATGCCGCACTCTCATTTTTGTTTCGCTTTGAGATTTTGTTACTTATTGCAATACAGTTTTCGCTTCGGATATATCGCTTGCCGTTGCATTTGCTTCGCCATTATCGTATTTTATGTCTGAACTATACTGCCCGATCTTCACACTCTCTAGTACTATGCCCTCAGTCCTCCACATTCTGCGTTGATCCATCATCGGCTTGCGATGCTTATTGCTCCGCATCCGCATCTGCATCGTCCCACTCATACCCGTCAACATCAGCTACTATGCCGTCAGTCCTCCACATTCTGCGTTGATCCATCATCGGCTTGCGATGCTTCTTCCTCCTCATCCGCATCCGCATCCGCATCGTCGCCATCCTCGCCCTCATACCCGTCAACATCACTGGTTCCTAAGTCAAACCTCTCGAGTTCAGTCGCGGGCCGTCGTCGCCGGCTGGCGGTGCAGATGGCATCGTGCCCGTCGCTTTTGTCACCATCATCTTCGTAATCCCCGCTGCCCCCTGGCATCCCGAAATGAAGTTCGTCATCCATGCAATTGTTGTCTATCGGGATGTTTGGGTCAGTGCTTCCGATCTCAGGCTCCTCAAGCGCCACTTCGGAGGTCCCATAGTCAAGAAGAATAGCATTGTCAACACTCGCTGCTTCCGTGCTGATGACCACGGCAGGCGTTGGGTTCTCCGCCTGCTGGATCTGACGCTTGACTGTAGCAAGAGTGTTGTTATTCACCCTCTGTTGGTAGCTCTCTGGTAGTGTGTTCCAGGTATTCATCAAGAATGTATCCGTGTCTGCAACACCAGGCGAGGTTAACAACTTGGGACCCGTTGCAGCAGGATGCGATCCTACCACGGACATTCTTATGATTGAAGTAGTTCGAGCGATCAGGTCTGTCCGCTTTCAGCTTTGAGATGCATACAGTTACATTGCATCACGTTATCACAGTATACAATGACATGTTCGATCACATGGATGGCGTGATGCGAGCTTTGGCCAAGAAGAAGACTCAATGGAAAGAAGACTTGTTCTTCGCTGTGAAGTTAGCTCGACAGAAGCTGTCCAAATACTACGCCGAAGTGACTCCAACAACAGGCATGATACTTAGTTCCGCACACATCGTCGATCGTTTCAGGATGTCGTGATCGTTTAGAAAGTGTGACAAGGGAATGGATATTAATCCTGAGGACGCGACATCCTACACTACACAATACCAAGAGGCCTTTCTGAAGTATGTCGAGAATGAATACTGCGCCAAACATCGACGTGTGCCGGTCAATAAACTCAAAAACGTACCAAGCAGCGATCTCGTCCCCTCTGCAACGGCTTCAGGGTTCTATCAATCATCCTTTGATCCATATGATTTGTCCAGCGATGATGAGGAATACTTAACGCCTAACAATGTGGCTGAGACGACAGCCGGACGAAGTGATCGCGCAGCCCGTTTATTCACTGCCGCCAGGCTCTATTTGAATTCGCCGCCTGAAGCACCAAAGAACTGGGGACAAATCAATCCAAATCTCAATGATTACCACTCGGACCCAAGGGAGATTAGCAGTACATTTTGGATACCGGACATAACCGATTGGTGGCGCCAACAGGAGGAAATGCATTCAAAGTACGCCGATCTCTCCAATGTGACGCGCGACATATTCTCAATCATACCACATGGTGTCGGAGTGGAGGTCAGATTTTCCCTTGGCCGAGATGTTATCGGTTGGAGGCAGTCAAAAACCACAGGTGAGACCCTTTGCGAAAAAGTCATCGTAAGGCAGTTTGCTCGAGCCAATACCGGGATTTTGGCAGGCACTGACCCAGAATTAGATACCACGAACACCGAAAACGACTCGGAAATGAAGAAAGAGGCAGGGGAAAGGAAATTGCCCAGAATGGCCAAGGTTCACGACTTTTTGGAGATGTGGCAGGGCAGCGAAAACCTACCAGCTACCCAGAAGGAATCTCACGCTCAAAACACGCAGATGACCGCCGTGGGATACATTTCGGACACGGAAGAGATCGTCAAAGCATCCTGGTCACTTTTTCAACATAATGGTGCTGCTGCATTTAAATTGTCAGAAAGATCACCTTTGCCACCAGCTTTGTCTGCAAAGGACCTCCCTGGAGGAAGAACTCAAATCTTAAATGTCCGCCGAATCCGGAGAATCAACCGTCATCCAGTCGAAAGC
>Ga0307515_10005339_pt1 | contig 26102 bp, 25 predicted proteins | sample 17_EM_MG_FD_194513 | JGI IMG/M metagenome (GOLD analysis project Ga0307515, IMG submission 194513) | Populus trichocarpa ectomycorrhiza microbial communities from riparian zone in the Pacific Northwest, United States - 17_EM | ecosystem: Host-associated > Plants > Roots > Unclassified | place... | reverse complement strand
CGATGACTCAGCTTCGTGTTCTTAGGTGATGGTAGAGTGTAGCACGAGAAGAATAGAGATGATAGGAGATGGGACAAATCATCACGAGAAACTGGAACTTAAGAGAATTTCATGTGTGATCCAATATACCATCTCTGATACAGCAGGTACAGATCCCGATCCGGAGTGTAATAACACCAAAACAAAGTCTTTCCAACCCAAGCTGGCAAGTCGTACACCAAATTTCTCATATTCGCTGGTATGCTCCACATCATTCCATCTTCATCCCCCATCTCGCTCATTCTCGTCCACAACTCTACCACCATTGCAGAACAGAAAGTTAAGTCATCCCTCTCTAGATCATCATGTCATGGACATGATTTGACACCGAGTACAGCATACAACAAATATAGCATCCACATAAGCTAGTTTGTCTTACCTTCATACTCATGACTATGAGTTGACCCCTGAATGTAGCTTCAGCTTCCGGCATGCCTCCCTACACAATCGACTGCCTTCAACCAGCCTTCCATCCGAGCTCAAAAGTCAATTCACCTTGTCACATTCCCACGGTCGCACGTTAATGAACTGATGAAAAGAGTCTCAGCACCCGGCAGTGTGCCGTCCATCCACCGCCTCCAAGTACCCATCCAACCTCGCTCGATTACGGCCTCAAAGTTCGCACAATCATGGGCTCTATGTGCATCTCCGAACTCGCACAACTACGGCCTTCAAAGTCGCTCGATCGCGGCCACCAAGTTCGCACAATCATGGCCTCAAACTGTATATCTCCAAACTCGCTCGATCACGGCCTCCAAGTGCATCTCCAAACCCGCCCGACTACTGCGTCCAAACTCGATCGATTACGCCGTCCAGGTGTATCTCCGAACTGCCTCGATCTCAGGCTCCAAGTGCATCTCCAAATTCAGTCGATCATGATCTCGGGGTGCATCTCGAAGTTCACTCGCGCACGGTCTGCAAGTGTATCTCCAAATACGCTCGATCACCGCCTCCAAGTGCATCTCCAAACTCCCTGGATCACGGCCTCGGAGTTCACTCTATCGTCATTGTCAGGCCCATTTCGAGTTGCTCTCAAGCACCGCCTGCGACCAGTCCAGATATACCGTATGTAGATGGGTAGCTATATAGATACATAGATGAGAATACAAACTCAGTACATGAGTTTTAAAAATTGTTGAACGATAAGTAGTAGCTATGATTTCCAGGCCCACCAGCAGCGTTTGCACAAAAGACATATTTCCCAGACTGATCAACTGTGATTCGACGTGCTCCCAGGATTGTCGCCTGCGCCACCAGGTGCTCCCTGGCTTGTTGTCGGCTCTCCCAGGCTTGTCACTGGTGCACCCAAAGTTCTCTCTGGTGCTCCGAAATGTTCCCAAACCTATCACAAACACTCCCATGGTACTCCTGTACTAGCCATCAGAGATCCCAGCTGCTCTGAAGGCCGGCCAGATTGCCCTCCCAGGGTCTGATTCCCTCCTGAAATTGACGCATGTGAGTTTACACTCCGCATTCTCTCAGACACTCCTGGAGGCTTTCAGTGACTTCAATACATTTTGCTGATGGCTGGGGAGTTAACCAATCACACAATGGTCCATACTGGCCGATGACCACACCACTGAATCCGACAACGCGGTTATAGAAATGGAAGTGGAAGTAGACTGGCAGGAGGAGGAGGACCATGAAAGGGTAGAAGGATGGAATATAGCCGCAATGACAGAGGAGGACGTGGAGTCAGCAGAGAGGTTATTGATGGCGCTAGCGAATGAGATGACTCAGCTCAAAGCAGAGTGCCCAGCAGATCAGGTGGAGCAACCAGCCGCAAGGTTTGAAGAACCATTGGGCCGTGTTCTCGAAGACACACCAAAGAGAGGCAGGATCTGTGCCAAATCAAACAGGTGGTGGGACTCCAACAGCCAAAAAAGAAGAAACGTGGTCAGAAGACAGATATGGAATTAGAAGAACTTGGGAGAGGCTGGCATGGCTAGTCTTAGCAACAGGTTGAGGTAACCCACCAGTGGTCTGGATTAGGATCAGAAGAATTGTTTGGTTCGGTTTCAGGCCTGTCCAAAAATCTGACTTGCATCTTGTTGGTGGGCCAATCCCGGACCCATACCGATCACCCTGTGGGTTATGTTTATTTGGCTAAACCTGTTGGTTCAAATCACCTGGACTGTGCATCGGGTTTCTCTATTTATGGTCACATTCAGACATTCTACTGATACTAGTAAAATAGTAACATTGGTATGGCATTATAATTTCTAGGTGTATTGGCTGCAGTTATGGCCAAAACAAACAGGGACACGATGCCTACCCAATCCTGTAAATCAGCGCCAACGCAATCGGAACCATGTCTTGTTCTGAATTTTGCGTAATCTGAGTGTCGATTGGTTGCCGACATTTGTACATCAAGTATTGGCCGTGTTTATAGAGAAAAGTGAATGTGACTTGCTTTCTGCCCCATTCTGAAATTCAGAGTAAATAGAGCGTCAACAATATATTGTCTTGTATGTCAGGTAATTATTTACAGAATCGGTCTATTTGATGTATAATGAAACAATTGGCCTCGTTTATGGGTGAAAACACTAGCAAAGACATCGCTACTGTCTTCAAAAATGGGTGTCAACGCAGCGTCATCAATTTTTATCCCTGCATCATGGTTAATCACAGTGCAGTGGGGCTGTTATTGCATATATACAACATTTTAACCACTTTTGTTGGCTAAAATGCTCATGTGCACTTTGTTGCAGCTTAACGAGTGAAATTAGATATCACTGTCAGGGAGGATGTCGCAGGAAAAGCCCAACCTGATCTGATTATCAAAGCTGACAATGCCCGGTTTATGGATGTGTGCAATCAAGCGCCACATAGATTGTCCAAGATGCAACGCCAAACATTGTTGCTGGACCATTGACTCACTTTTCATGACAGGAATGGGATATTACTGAATTCATTTTTGCATATACAGATGACCAATACTCTCATTATGTATAATCACCACCAAATCGCTTCTTAATTACCTGACTGATATGGTCAAAAATCATCAATACTCTGTTGCCGCTCAATTCCAGGATGGGGAAGGCAGCGTATTGCTCTCACTTTTGCCGAGAAAGGCAGCCAACACATTCGTTATGGATTACTAGCATCAAATCCCGTTGTGATTACCTGACTTCAAAGTCAGGAAATCGTTGACACTCCATCGATGCTCATGTTCAACAGATAGTAGTAATGTCATTAGTACCGTTGTTGGTGATCAAGAGAGCCAATAATATCATTATTCTTCCGAGGGACAAAGTCTCCGATTGATTACTTGACTCATATGTCCAAACATTGTTGACCCTCAGTTGATGCTCATTTTGCCATGGGTGTATCCACAATATGCAATCATTTGAATTGGCATAGTATATCATTTGTCATGTCATGGTAGCATTTCAATCGTCCTCATGTGCTTTCTTCTTCATGACGGAATTGCTGTTTAATAATATAGATACAGTAATTCCTAACAATATAGTTTAAAGGGTCTGCTAAATGTAGATAATCATGAACTTGAAAATCATGTTTCTTTCAATCCATGATCGTCTTCACTTGCAGGTTCGCGCAATAGGCTGCTGTTGTCTGCAATGTGGATGTCAGCTGCATCACCACTCAGCAGATAGTGTACTTAGCAGGGTATGTTCCTTCTTTAGTCAGCAAATCTGGATTATAATGTCTATCATACCTGCTATGCTTGGCATATGCAGCAACAGTGAGAAATTGCGCTTTTGGAACAGTACGATCTGAATATGAATATCTGGCAGGAAAATTGCCAATTTGGGAACATTGAGCTCCACGGTTGTCACCAGGTGGCGCAGGTGGCATTGTTAGGGGACTTGGCATCGGTTGTTGTGTTCACTGTCTGACTCAGTCTGATCCTGGTAACACCCTTGCGTTGTGCCCCCTGCATGTTACTGCATACTTTGCGGTGCCATTGTGCGAAGGAAGTCATTTGTTTGTGTGATTTCTCGAAGCATAGCCAGGTGTCTGTCCATCACAGCCTACACCTTCCAATGCCCAGGAAATGCAACTCCCCACTTCCTCTCTTCTCGTACTTTGGTGCAAGGTTTTTGATCAGGGGAGGTGTTTTCTGTATTGTGGTGTCTCAGAACCACCCTTTGGCCATTATAGCCATATTCAAGGCATGGCACATGTCGGAATATTGCAGCCGTACCCAACCTCCTTGCCTTGCCATAGTAGCAGACATATTGAAACCCTACAAGAAATTATGTGGTTCTAAAAATAGGATTTCACTATTATCTTGAACATATTCAATTCATTGGCCTTCTTTGAGAGGTTCAATGCCTGGTCCGTGCACTCCCGGAAATGTTTATCAATACATTGGTAATCAAACATCCCAGAGTTGACAACATCAAGGTGATCGATTTCACAGAGTGTGTAGACAAACGAATTGGTCAATGAGGGAGGTATCCTGATAAGGGCAGCTATAAATTGGTCACGTAGCTCCCTGCATATACGTGCTGTTGGTTGTATGGTTAAATGACACCCCTCCAGGTCGATATAGATATACTAACATCCGATGTCATGCTAGTTCTAGCTTTCGCTGCTTCCACTTTTACAGAGTGTTGTCAAATGTTCGTCCCCTGTCATAATTGTGGTGGCTGCATTGGCAGCAGCTTGGTGGACAAACTGGGGCATACATTGTTGTTGTGTCCCAACGAGTGACGCATTGGAGGAAGCATCCATCGTTTCACTGGATTTGTATCCGCTCTCACCTGGCTGAGGCGTTTGTGTTGCCACAATCTGCTGGTGTAGAATACCAGAGGAAAATGATAATGAAAAGAAGTGGGAAGTCCTGAGGAATATATAGTCAAGTTCAAGTCAAAATGAAATGAGTAACTGCCAACTTGCATGTTCTACCCAAGTTGAGTCCTGTTGGGTAAATCTGGAGGTAACAAGGGTTTAAAATTATCAAATGATTTTTGGGTAGTCGGTCAAATGTTGTGTCTTTGTTATCAGGGATATATAGAAATGAACAATAGCCGAAATATCGAGTTAGTGAGATGTGAACAGGAACTTTTTCGACTGAATGGATATCTGGTGATGTTTCTCTTAAGATATCCCTGCGATACTTAATGAAACTGACAGTAAAAAGAAACTCACATTTTATGGTTAGTATAAGTATTCCAAATGTAATGACTGTCAAAATGCAGATTTTGCTTTGTCGCTGTTGCTCTAATATACCATCCTTGACACAAAAGATGCAGCTTGCCTCCATAATGTCCATATCCTGCAATATCCAACATCTTGCCCAGCAATAAAGTCAACAAAAAATACAACAGTCAACATTGTGAAAATACACTTTTTGCCCCTTCAAGTGGGAAAATATAGCTAATCAACCAAGTGGTCGACACAACAATGTCATCAAGTGAATGATGGCATGAGCGGCTTGGTTGCAGACAAAGTCAGAGCCCTTGAGGCATTGTGCAGCTTGCGATCCAAAGAAAAGCTTGTGGCAGAGATGAGACAAGAAACGAACTTTTTGAACACCAAAGAGACAGAGCAATGCATCAATGTCTATCAGAAGAGAGAAACCGCTGTCGCAAGAAAGCAGATTAAAGAAGCACAGACAGCAAGTAAGCACAATCAGGGAGATATTAGAAGAGGTGACAATGGGGAATTGACATCCAGAAAGGCAGAAGAAACATTAACGGAGATGTTGAATGTGATTCGACAGATTCTCAGTGACTTTTCAAGTTCCGACGATGAAGAGGATAGGGAAGGTGAAATTTCAATGAAGGTGTAGTGTTGCCAACAAGTCGAGATAACCTTCCAGGGGCGCCGGACCAGACTTCAAAAACTGGTCGGTTCAGTTCCAGTCCAATCCGATATCCTGACCCATAGCCCTATGGGGTGCCAAGCCCGGACCCATAGCTGTCAAGCTGCGGGTTTTGCCAGATGCGGCTGGACCAGTCGGTTCAAATCACCAGTTTAGGTTATCAGGTTTTACAATTTATGGTCGCACCCAGTTATCCTACTGTCAATCGCAACATATTGACTTTGGTAAATCATTGTCCTTTCTGAATTCTCTGGCCACCATCATATTCAAAACAAGATGACACATGCTCCATTTCCTAACCTCACAATGATAGTGAATGGAGCATCATAGATTTTTCATCCCGCATTTTGGGTAATATGAGTGGCAATTGGTTGCAAACATTCATAAATGATGTATAGGCCACCTTTATGGTCCAAAGAGAAAGCGAGTCGCTCCCTGCACGATTCCGAAAATGAGTGTGAACAGAGAGTTGATGATCTCTGGTCTTGTAAGTTCGGTTCAGAATCCAAGACTTGGTTGCTCTAATTCCCAATGAATGTTCTGGCTGCCTTGATAGGTTATAATGAGAGTGATGACATCGCTACTATCGCTTAACAATGAGTGTGAATGGATTGTTATTGATTTTTGGTCATGCAAGTCAGGTATTGAAAAAGTGACTTTGTAGGTGTCATGCATAATCGATCTATTGGCCACCTTAATAGGCAAAACAGACAGCCAAACCATCCTTGCCCCATCTTGAAAATGAGTGTTCACGAAACCTGAATGATTCTTGAGGTGGTTAGTCAGGTAATTACAGAGTGATTTGGTCGTTGTGAGACCTAATCCACTTATTTGGATTCATTGTAAGCATTTGAGTTACCGACAAGCTCCCTGCCTAATCTTGAAAATGAGCGTCAACATAGCGTCAACAATGTGTGGCCTTGCATCGTTCAAAATCAAAGCGCAATGTGGCTGTGATCGTCTATTTATGAAATGTTGACCAGTTTTATAGGCTGATACGCTCATGAAGACTGGGTTGCAGCATTGAATAATATTCAAGTTTGTATTGTCCGGGAAGCTGTTGCGGGAATATCTCTTGCTAATCTGCCCATGAAGTATCCCAACTCCTTGTGTATAAATGACTGCAATCTAGAGCCACATAGATTAACCATCAAAATTTGCTGAGATTATGTTGAGGCTCATTGTCCAGATGAGGCAGGGAGCTTGTCGAATTCTATGTTGCCTACACAGGCTGCCAATATATTGATCATGTATTACAACGACCAAATCACTGGTTAATTACCTGACTTGACAGAACACAAATTGTTGATGCTTAGGTGACACTTATTTCGATGTATAGTGTAGTCACAGTCTGCTGCCAACAATCACAGTATGTATCATTATTTGACTGTATTTGTTGCCTACCTGCCTGATTAAAATTCCGCCCTTTGCCAAAGCTTAGCCTGGTGATGTTCTTGCACGGGTCGCTGTCATTCAATTAAAATTCACATCTGTTGCTCAATGATACCTTTCGCCAGCTACACTGCTGTTTATCAACCAATATTCTTATGCGACTGCTAACTAATCTCCCATAATAATTCTCTATGTCACATTCTTGGTCAAGCAACATATTGAACCTGGTGAAAATATAATGACCCATTCTGACCTACTTTTTCTTTGGTCACTTTTACCTCCGTGTTTCCATTGTATTGATGCTCATAAACACCTTTTCAGCAGTTGTGTTTGACCGCTGTGTTGATCGAATTGATTAAGAAACATTTGGTGCAGCATTTACATTACGCTTCCCGGGGCTTTCTGAATCATCGCGACTATTGGCTTGCTCTACATCGTACTCATCATGTGACTACCAGCCATGGTTGCTCTCATGTGGATTATCAATGTCTCCATTCCAGTTAAGCCAATTCTCGGTGTCGGGAATGCTTTCATGTGCACTATCCTCATTTCTTTCTGCAGTATAACAGTCAATTCTCCTGGGTTGGCAGCCATATGATATTTGAGATCATTTTCCAGGAGGATCCTTTGTAGAAACACTTGTGGCAAAGGTGATCTTTCCAAGATGTTAAATGCAGCCACACCATCATGTTGAAAAGTTGACCAGGATGCATTCACAATCTCCTCCATATCTGAACTGTAACCAATGGGTGACATTTGTTTGTTTTGGGTGTGAGATTCCTTCTGTGAAGCACGTAGGTTTTGGCAGCCCTGCCGCATCTTCAGAAAGTCCTGGACACTGGCCAGTATGTAAAATGGTCAATCCTCTGCCTCTTGCGTCATTTCGATGTAATTTTCGATTTCCATTGTACCCAGGACAGGGTTATTGCCGGCCAAAATCCTGTCATTGGCTTGCATAAACTGCCTTACTATAACTGTGTCATCAAGGGTTTTGCATGCGGTTGTTGACTGCCTCCAGCCCATTACTTCTTGCCCAAGGGATGAACAGGCCTCTAATTCCAAAACTACATGGTATGAGAGAGAATATATTGTGTGCCACATTGGAGAGATTGGCATACTTTGTGTGCATTGCCAACAGTTGGCGCCACCAGTCGGTGATATCCAGTATCCAAAATTTACTGCTAATCTCCATCAGGTAGAAGTGGTAATCATTCATGTTTGGAGTCACTTCACCCCAGTTCTTTGGTGACTCAGCAGGTGAATTGAAATGGAGCCGTGTGGCTGCCAACAAGTGTGCTGCTCAATTAGTAAGTCCGGGAGTCATTTCAGCAATGTTTTTAGACATTGGGTATTCGTCATTATCACTGGGCAAATTAGATGAATCAATAGAAGATTGGCCAAATTCAGGAACTATTGTGGAGGAGGAGAGATTGTTGCTAGGTATTCTGTTGGGTTCAATGACAGACAATCATCAAAGGTTGGTACAGTATTTATCATCCACTTACCTCAGACTGGGCTCTTGGTATTGGGTAGAATAGTAAGTCTTGTTCTGAGAATGAATATTCATTCACGTGTTCCATTTCTTGAACTATCGCAACTTCGGGAAAGAATCAAGCATATGTTCTGAAAAGGGAACCTACTGATCAGTGGAGTAACTTCAGCATGATATCGGTACAACTTCTGGCATGCAAACATCTTGGCGAAGTATAAGCCCTCCTGCAATTGAGCTTTCTTTTCAGCTAATGCTCACATAATGCTGTCCATTTGATTGAACATCCAATTGTACCCAGTCATAATATGATGCAGAGTAACCATACACCGTTTTCACATCCACAGAGTCCGGTATCTTATCTGCCATACATCTTGCATGATGTACTTGACGATGGACCATTCTTTCGGTGACGTCATCAGTGGCTGGTAATCACTGTATTTTTGATTAGGAAGCCACTCATGGGTGAATGCTCATAATCAGCAGACTCGCTCAAGGAACACCTATTCCAATTACTGCATGCCTTCGCATCCATAATTTGTAGTCCCGCGATTTGTTCTTTGGCTTCTTCATTGTCAATGAACTCGTTTCCGCTGCCAGGTACCAGTGTAAACGATACAGCCAGCATTCACCGCTATATCAAGGTCCATTTCAGTGCCGTCATAATATCTTGTAATATATTCTTTCTCAAATATCTTTGCTAAACCTGGTCTCATAGCCAACATCTTGTAGATTCTTGGATTGCGCACTTGTTGAAGTCTCTGACTCATCCCATTGTCAGTGGTCTCATTCTGACCAAATTGCTGATTGTGCGGATGGGATTACCAAGTCATTGTGCAGCTTTCTACAGTGATACTGGTAATGAACCCACCCAAAGCAAGCTGAATGCGGACCAGCATACATGGTATGTGGTTCCTCTTCATAGGCCGCTCGATTCCAGAGGCCTGTAGGGTTGTTTAGCTTTGCTGAGTGTTTTAGCAACTGGAGGATGTTGTATCAATTGGAATTTCAAGCAAACAACCGTCAGTATGTTCCAAACAATGAAGAACTTCCGTTCTCTGTATGGTTAGTCTTGCTCCAGTATTTGGACCACAGACCATGTAAAGTTGAACAGCTTTCGAAATTGGACAACAATAGGCTATTAACCTCATCCATTGTGAGTTGTATTTCTCACAATGCGCAATTCCAATGCATATCGTAACTAATGACCTATGCAATGGTTAGTTTGTTTGTTGATGCCCACTGGTCCAAAGCTAAAATGACTTTGTTTATCGATGGCAACTACTGCTAAATTGCATCTTCCGTCAGTGAGTAGTGTTAGCAACGGTTCCAAGTTACCTGGCTGCGGTCCGGGTTTGGAAACAGATTGGACGGTCGGGTTCGGGTTTTTACCCGGAAAACACGGGTACTCAGCGGGTACGGAGACAGGTTTGAACGGGACCACGATTTCATCATACGGTTCCTACAACTTTGGCTCCCATTCAGTATTTGAATTGTCATTGTATTGCGACTTGATCTATATGTGAAATGTTTGGATTGATGCCCTGTCTCGTCTCCCATTCTCAGATTTGCAATCGGATCAATATGGGTTGAGTCGCTTTGAGATTAAGCCAAATATCACGCCAAAAAGATCGGGTTTCCATCGCGACTCAACGACTATTGATCCGATTGGGAATCGGAGACAGGGAGATGAAAGAGGGCATCTAACTGCATATTGCACGTATAGAATATGTCACGATACAATGAGAACTCCAATAGTGAATTGCAGCAAGAAATGTTGACTATTGAGGAGCGGGTTTTGTGTTGAAACCCGTGGTAGCAGTCCGGAACCGAACCGGAATTTGGACCTGTTGCATACACTTTCAGTGAGTTCTCCTTCAGGCATATATTGCTTAAGGTGCTGGTGGATCGCAGCTCCGGCTCGGTCCATAATGCATTGTATGACCGCTGTAGCCGGTGGCTTGTTATAGCATTTCACAGAATATGAGCCGCAACAAATTCTAACATCAGGTAGCAATTCCTGCTGCCTTGGTGAGACCCGGCTGTTTAAAAGTCCTTAGATGCCAGTTTGGAGCATAATGTGTGACAATGCAGTTGATGTAGATAAAACATGAATGCCAGATATGAATTTCCCTTGAAAACTTACTAGCGTAATTCCTCGACTTCATTGTCTCTGCAGTATGGCCAAAGCTGTTTCATCAACAGTTGATGTAGTCAATTCACAAACTTCTGACTATGTTAATTCATTTGAATTTGCGACGTGTGCTTTTGCCAGCACGTATTTCCTAAATAAGGTGGTAACATGTTCTGATGAATAGCAAAGTACTCCATGACATGCGATATATATGATGCCGGGGATGCCAGCCTCCAGAATTGCACAATGCACATAGCATCACCATGAAGGTGTGTGTCTACAATTATTGCAACCAAGAGGATGCTTCAAGACCACATTCATGGAAGCCCGCCAAGCATCGAATAGAATCTGCAACGTAATGTCACTGAAATTATGAACATAATGATGTTTATATTTGGGCAATGTCATAACCTCTAGCAATAATGCATTCAAAGAATGGGAATCCGACAAAGCGCTACAAAGTTTAAAGCTGTCCATTTCGATTTGTGGGACAATCAAAACACATGTTATTGGAAGGTACAATGCAGCTTCTTGACTACTGACCATAGAGCTACGAGCATGAACAAAGTCATACCTGTCAGATATTGCATCCATATGTGTGAAGTTGTATACAAGGATATGTTGAAAAGACTGACTGTTAAAAACTGCATTTCGGAACCAGGCAGCAGTTCTCATTGCTCTGTAGCATATTGCGCTGCCACAGGAACTGTTGATGCTCGATGCACGCTCATTTTCTAGCAGGTGGTAACGATATCTTTAGTACCATGTTTGCCCAATATGGCGTCCAATAGATCTGTGCTGTGTCAACACAGTGGTGCCTCCTGCAAAATGTCAAAGTTGCAACAGTCAAAAGCATGAGCACCCAGTTGACACTCTGATTTCGGAGGTGGTAGCGATATCGAAACTATCATTTTAGAAGGAAGTCAGACCTGTGAGACATTGCATGCAAATTTGTGACATTGTATACAAGGAAATATTGACTTCACTAACCATCGAAAACTCAATTTAGGAACGACTGAACGCAGCTGAATGATTTGTAGCTTACTGAGTCTCCACAGAAACATTTAACTCTTGGTTGACACAGATTTTGGGGAGGCGATAGCATTATCATCGCTTGCATTTTAACCTATAATGGTGACCGATGGATCAATTTTAGGCTAACACATTCCCTCAGCCCGCAAACCTTTCAAGTTCAAAGAATAACAATGGTTGATGATCCATGGACACTCATTTTTAGGAGGTGGTAGCGATATTGAAACGTGCATTTTGAGCAACAGTCAGAACTGTGAAACATTGCGTGCATATTGGCAAAGTTGTATAAGAGAACATACTGCATAGACAGACCATTCAGAACTTGATTGAGGACCAATGCAACACAGGTGATTGCTGTACAGCTTAGAAAGCCACCACAGGAACTATTGGCTCTCCATTGATGGTCACAGATATGAGTAGTAATAGAAACGGCTCCAGGTGACGTGACTATGATCCAGGACGGAACCAAACCGCAGGCCCCAGTCCAGGACATGTACCTTGAACAAAACAGTGCCTGGTGACAAGTACCGCGTCGTTATACGGAATGGAAATACACCGGCGGTTTTTTGCCCTGGTCAGAACTGGACCCTGTTCCCAGTTTTACGGTTCCTGAAACTTTGGCTGCAATTGAGTATATGAATCCTGATTGTGTCATGACATGATAAGTACGTAGATTGTGCAGTTCTAGCCACTCTTTCACCTCCTGCTTTCGGATTTGCGATCCTACTGATATGCGTTGAGTGGCTGTGAAATAGGAGCAAATTTTAGACGAAATTACAGGATTTTTGATAGCGACTCAACAAATATTTGTCACATCGCAAATCGGTCACCGGAAGGTGGAACAGCGGCTACAACAGCAGTATAGATGTACTGAGCATGTCACGGTGAGATCAGAACTGAAATAATTGATCGGAGCCAAAGTGGTGATGTTGAAATGCCCAGTTTGTTGTGGTAAAACTGGCCCAATTGCAACAGTATGGGTTTTCTTGGGGTGAAACCGTTGCAACAGTTCAGTTCCAGTTAAAACCTTTACCTCGAAACGTTCCAGGGGGTTGGAACCATTGCTAACACTTGTTTGAGAGCTGCAGTGATATCGTCACTTGCGTTTTCCCCCATCAGTGTGGCCAATACTGTGATTATTGGTCAATGTTGTTGCATGGCACTTGGACAATCCAAGATGCAAGACAACAATTTGATGATGATCAGTTGACGCTCAATTGTAATGGACAGTAGTGATAGTGTCGCGAGCAGGTTTGTATAGCAAGGAAGCCAACATTGCGATTATGACATAATTCCTTTGTATCTCCATTCCATGGTCATTGATTAAAGACCAATAATCATTGTCGCTCTATTCACACGAATATTCAGGACATAGTAGGATTGTCATTCCAAGCATGTCTAATGAGAATTGCGGCCAGTATATTGATTAGGGGTTACGATCACATCACAGCCCTTGGATTATCCATAATCCAAGACCAAACATTGTTGAAGCTTTGTTGACACTCATCTCTATGGTGGGGCAATGAGTGTACCTCATTACCTGTTGTGTATAAAGATGACCAATACTGTTACTTTGGAAGGATATCACAAGACAGCACTTAGATTGCTGATAGTATGCGACTATTAATGGTTGACACTCCATTGACGTCTACATTGATCACATCCTAACCATCATTTCCCTTTGAATCATTGAATGCCAATAATCATCAAGTCGTTATTGGCAGCTAGTGTTGGCAACGGGTCCAAAATGCTGGGTCGGTTCCGGAACCGAACTGTTGCAACAGGTTTCCACACAAAACCCGCTCCTCAAAAGTCCACATTTCTTGCTCCAATTAAGTATTTTAGTTCTGATCGTGTCACCGCTTGATCAATATGCAGAGTGTGTAGTTTTAGTCGCTTTTTCACCTCCCGCTTTCAAATTTGCGATCCGACAAGTTTTCATTGAGTCGCGATCGAAAACCTGCCAATTTCGCTCAAATTCAGCCATTATTTCACAACCATTCAAACAATATCAGTCGGATTGCAAATTCCAATGCAGGAGGTGAAAGAGCGGCTAAAGCTGAACAATGTAAGTATTGACCATGTCATGATACAATCAAAACTCAAATAGTTAATTGGAGCCAAAGATGTAGGGACCATAAAATGGAACGGTGGTCTGGTTCGAATCCTTCCCGAATCCGGTGTGTACCCCTGTATTCCGAGTAAGAACTCGGACTGGACCATCCGGTCCGGTTCCACACCCGGACTGCTGCCGGGTAATCCGGAACTGTTGCTAACACTATTGGCAGCCATTTCACTGTTTCTTGCAATACTGATTGGCATCAGAATGCTTCGTCGCCTCGCATTTTCTGATCCGCCATTAAACACACTATCCGAGCAATGGATGATATAGCCTTGTTTCAAGGCAGCACTTTCGGCTGGCAATATACGGCACGTAGTTCCAGTCACTAGTCTATAATCAATACAGCCTGACTTCCTTACCTTTCCTCATCCAGCTCCGGCTTTTCAATTCCCATGACCTGTAATAAGCAATTTTCGAAACATCGACCATGTGCACCAGCTCTTAGTGGTGAGTTAGGCAGTTGGATACATGGGTGAATGCGGCATGATGGTCATCATTCATGTGGGATCGCAATGTGCATTGACCACTCCTTCATCCACTTGTATGATATCAGTGACTCAAATTTTGTCAGTAAATTGGGTCACTTAGTCAGATTTAGCTTTCCCACTTACCTGTAACTGGCAGGCTGATATCAAGTTTGTTGGCCGTATAACAACTTGATTTGGAGTCTAGAACTTTCCCATGGCACATGTGACCCTTGCACATGCACAGATGAATTATCATGTGTCACAATTTGGTTACTGAAATCAAGAAAAAGCTGACACGTTACAAGATAGGTAGACTATTTCCATTTCAACAAGATACAGAGTCAAAAATTGAATTTCACACATGAACTATTTTAGTGTAGCAGGAGTGGTCACCACCTCTCGGTCTTAGTCCGATTCCTATCTAGTAATTTGCTAGGAGGATTTCATGCGGGGGCAAGGCTCACGGGATTCAGAGGGTGCAATGTCTGGATTGGCGACAAATTTGGCACCACATCGGGCGGGAGAGACAGTATGCATTCCTGTGGCTGTAGCTCCCCAGAATCTACCCTCACGTGACTACATCCTAGTTGAAAATGACGCTTGCAGCATATGCAATTTTCCGGCGACACTATCATGAGACTTGATTTTCTCCACAAATAATGTCACTGCAGGTGCGGTACCAACCTTGTTTGTTTGTGGCTTCACGACTGCCAGAACCCAGAATTGGGCTTTACTGCACTTCACATCTGTCTGACAAAAGTAGTTGGCTACATCACCCTATCTCGCTTGGGTCGGTTCATCAAGCCTCATCAGCTCCTCCTGAAACGTCTTCATCAAGTGGTAAACAGTTTAGGTGATTCTAGTGATATCCCAACGAGGTACGTCACCATTATTCACCTGTCCTGGTTATGAATTTTCGTCATCATCGTCTTCATCATCCCTATCATCCCCATTGTCGGGACTTGCAAGATCGCTCAGACTGTCTCCGATAGCATTCAACATCCTTTCAAATTTTGTTTCAGGATTGCTGGATGTCAATCCCAAAATTTCCGCGGATCTCACATGATCCTGCGCTTGCTGAATCGCTGTCTTGGCTTCTTGAACTCATTCGCATTCCACAGTGTTCTCTTCATCCATATACTCCTTGATCGATTCCACTTTCCCTTTATCGCTTCAAAGTGTGTTTCCAGTAGTTGATCCTCCACAAGATTCATTCTGGATCGTGAGCTGTGCCATGCTCCTGAGTCCCGGACTGTTTCTGTGTCGAAGCCGGTTTTGATTTCATTCACTTGACAACCTCATCATGTGGAGCAGTTTGTCAATGTGCCGTATTTGCCTGCCAGAAGTGGCGAAAGGTTCTTTTTTGGAGTATTGAGCATGTATTTTGTGTTGACTTTGTTGTTGGGGGAGATGTTGAATGTTGCCAGATATAGACCACATGGAGGCAAGCTGTGTTGTTGTAGTCAAGGTTGGGATGCTTGATCAAGTTGAACAATGTAAAATCTGCATTCTGACCATCATTTCATTTAAAATAGCAATGCTAACAGTACAACATGACTTGATGATTGCGGTGTGTTTCATGTATGATCATGGGGATGTCTTGAGACAAATATCAGCCGATATCCTTTCTATCGTAGAATGTGATGTGTCTATCCACCAATCACGCGAGTTCGTCTTTCATTCACCTCCATCAATCCAGGTGAACAAAGAGTTAACAGCACACCGACCTCATGCCCATTGAGGGACTGTTGGAAACCCTTGCCTGCTGCTGCTATACCCTGCATGATTGATTTTGAGTAGATTGTGCAAGATGGTTTGTACTCATTCCATTTTGACTTGAAGTTGACTATATATTCGGCAGGACTTCCCACTTCTTTTGGCTATCATCGTCTTCTCCTTTTCCACAATAGCAAATGATTGCTGCACAAACACCTCAGCAAGGTGCAACTGGATCACAATCTAGTGGAACGACGGGCGTTTCAACCAATTCACCACCCACTGAGATGCAGCAACAACATAGACACCAGTTCATCCACTGCAACACTGCGAGTGAAGACACCATGACTCTGACTCAGAATGAAAATTCAAAATAGGTACGTAAATCTGGAATCCGCAGTAATACAAAGCCGCATGGCATCAGATGTGAGGGAATTCATATCGGGGTAGACACCAATCAACCAACAATATACTGCAATGCTAGTTTGTGTAGAGAGCAACTTGACCAATTTATTGCAGCCCATATTGGGAAACCGCCATGGACCAGCAATGAATCTGTCTGCACAGTACGTGCAATTGATCAACATGATCTTGCCATCTCAGGGATAAGTGTGGACAAATGTCGTCATGAGCATCCCCAAGAGTTGACGAAAGTGGCATTGATAACGTTGGAGGAGCCTACAGAACAGTATTCTGGTTGAGGTAATACCCAATCTCATAGTTAGACGCCGCAACAGATTTCTTGTAGGTTTTGAACATCTCAGCTACTTTGACAAAGCAAGGAGGTCGGGTACAGCTTGAACAGTTGGACATGTGCCTTGCGTTGAATATGCCCAAAATGACCAATGGAGGGTCCTCGTGTGCCACAATTGAGGAAACCCAACACCTCCCAATGAAACCTCGTGCCAAAGTTGAAGAACATTAGAAGCGGTTTGCCGTGTTTTGAGGTAATGAAATGGTTAAAGCTGGCTTATTCAGACAGCTGGCACAGGTTTTTGAAAATCTTACAGATGGCTGTGTTCCGTACTGAAATCCTACCGCAAAGTATCTGCAGGCATGCTGGAGGTGGAAAGGCACGGGTGCACCAGCACTCCAACCTACACCATCTCTTCATGGAAGGCCCGCTATGCAACCCGTGCCAACAGGTGACAATGAGGGAGCTGAAATGTTCGAAACGGAAGGTGTGCCACCTGGATATGTATATATACATACTCCACTGCCAAAACCTCAGGTTATCAATGATGATGCATTTGCCAAGGATCGCAAGTGCGACCAAGAAATTATAGCAGATTTGCCGACTAATCATAGAACAACCACTGATTAGTACTCTATCTGCTGCATTGTAACGGGGCTGACATGGATTTTGCAGATGAGAGCAGCCTATTGAGCAAACCTGAAATTGAAGAAGAGCATTGAATGAAAGGAACAGGATTTCTGAGTGTACTATTATCTACAGCAAGCGGACACTTTAAAGTGCATTTGAAAGGATATAGATATATGTGGTATTAAAGAACAATGTAGTGATAATGGAGAGAGTATTTGAAAACGATAGAAAGGATGCAAAAACACCATTAATGATATACTACACCACATGAAATAATAGCTTACCGAGGATATGCCTGGGGCAAATTGAGGTTTAATGGAGCATCAATGAGTTTGAGTCTGGTCAGTCTCGTAATGAGAATGTGATCTGGTGGTTGATATTCATAATCGCTGCATTGGCCACCTTTATAAACAAACACACTATTGATGACATTGCTATGATCTCCTGGAAATGAGCTTTACTGGAACATCCACAATATTTGGTCTTGTCAGTAAGGTGATTGAAAAGTGATTTGGTTGCTGTTATGCATAACAGACCTATTGGCAGCATGTATATGCAAAAAGAGATTAGACACAGTCACTGCCCCATTGTGCAAATGAGCGTCAATGGAGGGTAAACAATCTTTACCTTTCCATCATGGGTAATCTAAGCATCGTGTTGTGGTAGGAATTCATATATGTAGTAATTGTGCCTTTTCCAGGCAACACGGTGGAAGATATATTCATTACCCCAACATGAAGGTGAGCATCAACGGAGCATCAATATTTGTTGGGCTTGCATATTGGGTAAGGAAGGCATCATGCAGGCATCCCAATAGTCCGTCCCGTCCGTCAAAAACCTTGCCCGAGACCGGACCAAAGTTTTCCGGGTTCAAGATTTCAGGACTGGACGGACCAGGGCACTCCATAACAGGACTACAGGACTGTGGGACCTTACAGTCCATTGATTGGCCCCCACTCAGAAATTGATATCCGATTTAATGAAGCTAAGAATCCCCGATTCGGTACAAGTTCACCTCGGCTGAAGATTTGCTCTGAGATACAGTGTCCCGGAACTCTCCTTCCCGAGCAGGATGCAGTATATCTAACCCTGGTCAAGACTACAGTCATCTGCACCGGGCCCTGGTCCTAGATATTTCCGCCTGGGACGGACTAGTCCTTCCGTACTCATGCCTCAGACGGGACGACGATGTCGGGCCCCGAAAGACTGTAGTCCGGACGGACGGTTGGGAACCCTGGCATCATGTGATTCATTGATTTCATAACAGACCTATTAAGTCTCTTTATATGCAAAAATACAAAATATCACAGGAAAACTACAGATTACAAAATAATCGATATCACAAACTGCAAAACATGCATAAAGTGATTAATAGATCTTGGGTACATGATTTTGGTTAGATTCTATTGACAAATAGCAATAAAAAGAGCATTCAATGAATCTAAAGACGGACCCGCTGGACTACCTGCTGACAATCCGCCTAATTTGGATGGGTTGGGCGACTATACATTAACCTAACCCTAATTCCCCTTTCCGGTCTGTTGACGACCTGGACTGCCAATGTACTGACAATTCAGTACCGACCCAGACCCGGACCCAACAAAACAGTCCGGAACAGTTGCTAACAGTAATCAGTGGTCATTCAAAGTACAAAGCTGTTAGTTAGCTTGAACTGTTCAACAAGATCATTCATGTGTATGGCTAGCGTTACTCCAGTATATCGAGCCTTGACCAATTATCCTTGAATAGATTTCAAAATAGGAAGAGAATAGGTGATAGAACATATCAAAAGCAAGCTGAACTTGTCCCAATTCACCGAATCGATCCATATAGTAAGCAATGACTCACATTATGGCTAATTTGTTCATTGATGTCCATCCATGTAAAGCTCAACTTACTGCATGTCTTGAACGCTAATGATCCTTAATTGCATCCACTGTCAGTGTGTAATCCCTTCATCGAAAGTTGCTAAGTGCGCTAGCGGATGGTTGCACCAGCTTGGTATACAATACATTGTATGGCTGCCGTAGCTCTATGTTTTATAAAGCAATGCAAACAGTCTAAGATGAACCAAATCGGAACATAGGCTAGTAATTCCATGCGTCTTAGTGAAATTCAGCTATCACAAAGACCTTACCTCCGAGTATGGAGACATTTTCATTTAAATTCAGTCAATATAAATAAGATTGAAATGTCGAAAATGAATTTCAGTTGCGATCTTACTAATCCAATTCCTCGACTCCCTTGTCTCTTCAGTCTGGGGAAAGCTGTGTCATCATCTGTTGAAGCTGTAAATTCGGAAACTTGTGAGTCTGAAAATTCCTTTCACTTTGCAATCAGGGCTTTAGCTGGCGAGTGTTGCCCCATTGAGCCGGTCTGATGTGCTGATGGAGGGCGAAGAAGCTCATGCCAAACTGTACATATGTAGCTGGTGTTTCTGGTCTCCCTGATTTGACAATGTAAATTGAATCGCCAATCAGGCTCATGTCCAGGACTATCCCATGTCCTAGAACGCTTCAGGCTAACATTCATAAATGCCAACCAATCATAGGAAATGATTTGGAAAGTAACGTCGCTCAAATCACGAACAAAGATTCCTTGATTTCTGGATGTCATCATAACCTGTGGCAATGAGGTATTTGCAGATTTTGAATGTAGCATGGTGGTAGGAATTTGAAAGCTGCATAATTTGACTTGAGAGACTGTCAAAGATCTGATATTGTAAAGTACAATGCAGCTTCTTAAATATTGACTATACAGTTCAGAGCAAGAAATAGCTCAGACCTGTGATATATTGCATCCATATTTGGGAAGTTGTACACAAGAACATACTGGAAGAGTGACAATGAAGAACTAAATTTAGGAACAATACAATGCAGTTCATTGCTGTATAGGTTACAGAGTCTCCAGACATACTGTTGAGAAGTCATTGATTTTTATTTTTAGCAGGCTGCAACGATGTTGTCAGTCGCATTTTTGCCTCTCAAGGAGGCCATTTCGTTCATTTTGGGTTATCATAGTTGCAGAGTCTGTGGTTGATCCAAGTTGCTAGAATAGAAATCATTAAGGCTCATTTAATGCTCACTTTTCGGTGGTGGCAGCGATATTGTGGGAAGCATTTTATGAAAAAGTCAGACCTGTAAGTCATTGAATGAATATTTGTGAAGTTGCATACACGGACATACTGAAAAGACTGACAATTATTAACATAAATTAGGAATGATAATAGGGAGCTGATTGCAGTGTAGATTTCTGAGCCCCTATAAAAATGTTGATACTCCATTAACGCTCATTTTTGGGAGGTGGTAGCGAAATTGTCAGGTACCTTTTTGCCCATAATAAAAAGCGATAGATTGATTATGGGTTAACACAGTTACACAGCCCATTAATTATCGAAGTAGCATGACCAACAACTGTGGAAGCTCTGTTGAGGATCCATTTCAAGATAGAGAAGCGATGGTTTAGGTAGGGTTTTTGCCTTGATTGGTTGCCAATACATTGATTACGGGTTAATGCTTTTGCACAGCCATTGGATGATTTGAGATGGTGGATAACAACCCATTGACGCTCCATTGAAGCGAATTTTTTGGTTGCAGTAGTGCTGTGATCACCAGCATTGTTGCCAAGAAAGGAGGCGAATATATTGATTATGGATTCATGTTGCTGAACAGCCCTTGGATGATCTATCATGCGAGACAAGAAGTTTGTGACACACCATTGATGCTGATTTCTTGGATGGGGCGACAAGCAGGTCATATACCTGTTTATATATAAAGATGAACCACCATTTCACTTTAGAATGATGTAACTATGCTGCCCATTGACGGCAGCCAGCGTAGGTCAAAAAATTGTTGACAGTGTATTCACACTCACCTGAAACACATTTTCCCAGTCATTCTATGCTGAACAATTGTATGCCATCACTCAGATAGTTATGATTGACACCCAATACATGGTCTCTATGAATACTCATTGCATGCAAAAGCTTCAAGGCTTTCCAAATTCTGATCCACCTAGAAACATGCCTACTGAGTGATGGATGACCTACACCTGTTATATTCCAGTGCTTTGGGCTGCCAATTTGTGGCATGTAGGTCCATTCAGGAGATTTTGATTCGTATAGGCCAGCTTTCTCGACATTACTTATTCAGCTCCTTCTTTCTGGTTCCAATGAAGTACCATAAGCCATTTTCAAAAATTCGACCGTGTATACCAGGTCTGAGCGGTCAGTTACCCAGTTGGATACGAGGGTAAATGCAGAATGACAGTCGTCATTCATAGAGATTTGCGTCACACATTGACAATTACTGCTATGACCTGTATTACATCATTGCCTAAAATTTTGTGGTTAAATTTTGTCTTCATTTTAGCTTTTGTATTCTGACTTAACTATAATGGGCAGGGTGATATCAAGTTTGTTGGTTATTTCTCAGCGTGATTTGGAGTCTACAACTTTCACATAGCCCGTACAACTGTCACACATGTAAAGGAGAATTTTCCTGTGTCACAGCTTGGTCACTGAAATCAAAGAACAAGCTGACACTTAGCAACATAGGTACACAAATATCTTGTCTAACACACAGGTTGTCAGAAATTTGAATTTCACCATTCAGTCCTGCGGCAACACTGAAGCTGTCACAATTTCCTTGTCCAAACCCGATTGCGACATGGTATTTACATAGAGAGCGTACATCAATAGGTGAAAGCTAATGGGTACATCAGCCATCAATCATTGCATCAGTGATGAATCGGGCACCTGGTTGGGTGGGAGCAGAGCTTCGCACTGGTGTGACTTTGGTTTCCCAAAACCCAGCCTCATATGACAATGTCCTGGTCGAGAAGTCCCTCGAGGCATATGCAATTTTCAAGGGATGCTATTATGAAACTCAATTATCTCTCCAAATGTGGTCAATGCAGATGCAGGTACAACATTGTATGATAGTGCCTTATTGACTGCTGCATCCTTCAATTTGGCCGTCCCATTCTTGGTATCTCTCCCATGGAAGTAGTTTGCCGCATTCCCCCATCCTAGTTGCATCAATTCCTGAAGCCTCCTGAACTTTTGCAGAAAACTCTCCACATGGTGCGGTATTGTATTGCCAATCGTATTCGTCACCCTGACGGGTTTATCATCCTTGCTCAGCTTTCCAAGCTCGTGATGTTCTATGTCATTGTCCTCAGCTTCACCATCCTCCTCATCGTCACAACATGCCACAATGCGCAAACTGTCCCTGTTAGTATTCAGGAGATCCTCATATGTCATTTCGGGCATTCCGGCTGTCGATCTGTCGTTTTCAGCGTAGCTCATGTCACCCTGGTGTTGCCGAATCTCTGTCTCTCGGTCTTCCTCTCGCTTTCTTGCCAAAGCGGTTTCGGTATCCACATCATCCTCCATTCTTTTCTCCCTCTCAGTGTTGTTCAGATTGTATGTGTCTGGTCTTTTCTCCGCCAAAAGTTTTGCTTTGGATCGCAAGCTACAAAGTACTGCAACAGCTGGGATCCATTCTGCCTCGATGTCACTCTTGCGTTCATTCACTTGATGGTGTCATCATGTGCAACAGGTCATTAATTACCTTTACTTGCCTGTGGGATGTGGGGCCAAGTGTTTTTCGGAGCATAGACCATTGTATATTGTGATGAGTTTGTTGATGGGTTCAATGTTGGTAGTTACAACATATGGACCACGTGGAGGCATGCTAGATCTTTTATGTCAGGGTTGGTACATTCGATCAACTTGAACAAAGCATAATCTGCGTGTTTGGTGTCACTGGATGGGGAATAGCAATGGTATCCATGGAACATGAATTGATTTGAAGCGTGTGTTTCAAAGTAAGATCCCAGGGAGGTTGTGAGACAAAGATGACTGGACTTCCGCTCCATCGAATAATATCCTGTGAATTTCTATCACACACGAGGTTTCGGCAGTCGTTCATCTCTACTTATCGTGGTAAACATAAAATCAACATCGGAATGACTTATCACAAATGATGGGACGTTTGGATAACCCTGCAACCGGCGACTTTAAGGAGCAGTATTCATTCCGAGTAGATTGTACAAGTCAGCTGTTATTCATTCCATTCAGACTTGAAGCTGATTATGTGTTCCTCCAGACTTCCCACTTCTTTTCATCATCATCCTCCTATCTGTGTCCACAACTACAGGTCATGTCAACGCAAACACCTGAGCAAGGTCCGGGCTTATCCGAATTGAGTCGAATGACAGGCACTTCATCAAATGTGCTATACACTGACATACAGCAAGAATGGAGCCACCAGTTGGTCCTACATGGTGCTCGCAACGAAGCCACCAATCATGTTACCCACAACTGTGAGTTTATAGTTGTAAGCAAAACCGGAAGCCGCAACAAGAAGAAGCACCATGCCACTGGGTGTGTGTAAATCCATATTGGGCTAGACCACTGTCACCTGAAAATATAATATTCAGCTGGTGTATGTAGAGAGCTAGATGACCAATGAATTGCTGCCTGTTAGGGGAAATCTTCAATATCCACCAGGGCATCTGTCCACATGGTCCGTGAAATCGAATGTGATAAAGTTGTCAGGTCCAGGATATTCATTAACCACTGGAGTGATACGCGTCCCTGACAGTGCACAAAACAGGCTTTATGCACCATGCAGGAGGCTATGGAAACCTGTATGGTAGAGGTAATAGCCGAATCTCATATTTAGAAGCACCAACCAATTTCATGTAGGTTTTCATTATGTCTGCTACTATAAGGAAACAATAAGGTCACTTACAGCTAGAACAGTCAGACATGCGCCTTGCATTGTATGTAGCCAAAATGGCCAAATGAGTATTTTCACGCACTGTCAAAGATAACTGGCAATACATCATGAAGAAAAGTCCCACCAGTGTCCGAGAGGAGATGAACTGGGGAGTTTTGTTTCCTGGGTATAAACATGCGAGGGCTGGGATAGAAAGACACCCGGCCATGGTTTGTGAAATTTCAACTGAAGGCTTCCTGCTTTGCCAACATGGCACAGAACAGCATCCGCTGATACCCTGGAGGCGAAAAGAAACGGGTGTGCCTGACATGGAAGCAATGCCATCCCCACCCTGAATGTCACCTGTGCCACATACACTACATTGGGACAATCAGAGCATCCAATGTTCTGAATTCGAGGGTTTGCAACCCAGATATTTGCATAGAAATACTGCACTTCCCATCTCTAGTGTTCGCAACGGGTATGGGTAACCTGCCTGCGGTCCGGGTTTGGACTGGAAAACCAGTTCAGTTCACTTCCAGAACCATCCAAAGACGCGACCCGCTGCATTATGGAGGACCAAACCCGGCCCAGTACCCATCAATCCGCGTGTATCGCCGGGTTTACCTCGCCCCATCGGGTCAAATGTCCCGTTCTGCGTTTGTGGTTTTGTATTTATGGTCACATTCAGATATCCTACTGTTCATTGCAAAATATTGACTATGGTACTGCATTGTCATTTTCTGTTGCATTGACAACCTTTATATTGCAAACAAGTAGAGGGATGCTCCTTGCCCCATCCTGAAAATCAGCGTCAATGGAGAGTCAACAATTGATGGTCTTGCATCTTGGCTAATCTAAGTGGCGCTTGTTCGCATGTATCCATAAACAAGTGATTAGAAGCCTTTAGGAGCAAAGAAGCAAGTGATATACCTGCGATAGCCTCCTGAACAGTAACAACTTATTGCATTCACAATGATGCAACTAAGTGTTCACGAGTGTGTTAGACTACAAGAATGGCCAAAACTGAGTATACGGACTGTAAGAGCCACAGCAGGCTTCCAGAAAGCATAATCCAAGGCCCACAATCGTCGACATTCAATTGACGGTCATTTTAATGATGGGACACAGAGCGTCTCACTTTCTTATTCGTGTATAACGGTTGTCAATACCGTTGCTATGTATAACCACGATAAAATCTCATCTTAATTACCAGACTAACAAAAACAAAAATTGTTGACACTCTGTGGACACTCATTCTCAACATGGGGCAGGGAGCGTGTTGCTTTCATTTTTGCCTATAAAAGGTGGGAACATTTCCATTATGTGTATTCACTACCAAATCGCATTGTTATTACCCGACTTAGAAAACCTGGTGTTAGCAACGGGTCCGGGTAACCGGCCAGCGGTCTGGCTTTAAAGGACAAAAACGGGTCGGTTTGCTTCGAGACCCATCCAAAAACCCGACCGGCTGAGTCTTGGCGGGCGAAACCTGGACCTGTACTGGTCAACACGCGGGTTTCGCGGTGTTTGGCTAGACCCGTCGGTTCCAATCTCCGGTTCTGCGTTGCTGGTTTCACATTTATGGTCGCATTGAGATATGCTACTGTTAATCGTGAAATATTAACATTGGTACGTCAAGGTTCAGTTTCGAAGTATTAGCCGCCTTCATGTGCAAAATATGTATACTCACGCGCCCAACCACATCCTGAAAATGAACGTCAACAGAGCGTCAACAGAACGTCAACAGAGAGTCATCAGAGCATCAACAGAGTGTCAACGATATTTGGTCTTGCATCTTCGGTAACATGAGTGGCGCATGATCACACGCATCCATAAAGAAGGATATGTCAGCCTTTATAGGCAGA
>Ga0307515_10005338_pt1 | contig 26113 bp, 3 predicted proteins | sample 17_EM_MG_FD_194513 | JGI IMG/M metagenome (GOLD analysis project Ga0307515, IMG submission 194513) | Populus trichocarpa ectomycorrhiza microbial communities from riparian zone in the Pacific Northwest, United States - 17_EM | ecosystem: Host-associated > Plants > Roots > Unclassified | place... | reverse complement strand
TTTAACGTTCCCTTTATAAGTTTATAGGCTAGTATTTCTTTAATTTCCTATTTATTATTATTATTAACTTAAATTAGTAGGGGAGGTTTATTCTTTTATCTAGGTAGTAGGTTATTTATAGCTTTCTATAGCTTATCTAGTAAGAAGATAAGGTAAACTTTAATTAAGTCTAGGAGCTTAACCTTATATAAGTTGCCTACTTTATTAAAAATCTTATACGGTCCTGCTATCTTATAGTCTAGCTTATGGCTAGGCCGTTCTATTTTTTAGTTCTTTATTATAACCTAGACTATATTGCCTACAGTAAAGTTAGGCTTGCGCCTATACTTATTTGCCTACTATTCTATTAATTTCTAAGCCTTTTTTAGGTTTGTATAGGCTACTTTCCAGGCTTCTTCTAAGCGCTTAGCGTACTACTAGGCTTCCTTATAAGATAGTTTTTCGCGTACGGTCTAGGGCCCTTCTAGTCTTTCCTAGTTAAAGCTTATATAGGGTAGGTAACCTATTTCTAGTTAAATAGGGGCAAATCCGGTAGAGTTGTGGGGTAAGGTGGCTTAGGCGTAGTCTATTAAGGGCAACAGTTTGGCCTAGTTATTCTAGAAGTAGTTAATAAAAGGCTAGAGTCTCTAGTCTAAGTATTAATTTATAATCTCCGTTTAACCGTCTGTCTAGGGGTAATATACTATAAAAAGCTTTAGCTTAATACCTAAAATCCAGGTAAACTTATTCCAAAAGGCTAATATAAACTATGGCCTATAGTTAGATATAATAGTATCTAGTAGTCCGTAAATTTAGTAGACGTAGTAGATATATAGTCGGGCCGCCTCTTTAGCATTAATATTTTTATAACAGGGAATTAAGAACGGGCGTTTACCGAAGCGGTTAACTAGGATTATAACTATATTATATCCGTTACGGTCTAGAGGTAGCTTATAAAAGTCTATAGAGATATATTACTAGGGGCGGTCGGGTATTAAAAGGGGTTTTAATAGTCCTAGGGTCTTATTTCGTGGAATTATAGACTTATAGCAGTTATTATAGTTCCATATATAGCGGTTAATATTTATAATTATTTCGGGCTAGTAGTAGCGGTCGCTAATAATCCTACGGGTCTTATTTTTTCTAGGGTGGGCCATAGAGACCTAGGTATGTGCTTCGGCAATAAGCTAAGTCCGTAAGTTCTGTTCCTCTACTACCACTAGCCGTTTACGGTGCTTAAGCAGTCCACTTTTAAGGGACTATAGGCTAGAAACGTTCCTTACCTTTTCGCGGTACTCCTATAGAGAAGGGGCCGTATAGTTTACCTATAGTAGTTTATTAATAAGGTCTAGTTCTATAGAGTTAATAGGGCAAATTTCGGCATCTAAAGAGTCTATATTTAGTTCTGCCCGTATCTAGGAGTTAAGGTACTCTAGTTATAGTAGCGCTTAGGTCTATAATAAGATCTTTACGGCTATCTAGTTATTTATATCCTATTTACACCTTATAAGAGTATCCACACAGTTAGTAGCGCCTAGCCTATATATAATTAGGAAGTTAAACTAAGATAAAGTATCCACCTAGCGCGCCTATCGGGCTATAAGGGCCTTTATTATTATAAAATATTCTAAGGCCTTATAATTAGAAACTACCTAGATAGACTTAGGGGTACTTTTTAGTTAGGCTCGCCAGTGCTAAAAGCTAGAGATAATAGCCAGCATTTCTTTATCGTGAATTAGGTAGTTTAGCTTAGCATCTACTATAGTCTTTAAATAGTAAGCAATAGGGTACTATTCTCCATCTGTCTACTTTTAGGAGTAAACGCTAGCTATAACACTATCTAAAGCATCGGTTTCTAGCATTAAAGGCCATTTTAGGTTAAAGTGGGCGAGTAAGGAAGCAAAAACTAGTCGTTTCTTAAGCTTATTAAAGGCCTGCCTATATACGGTGTTAAAGTAAAAGGGCCGGTCCTTATAGGTAAGTAGGCTTAGTGGCTAGGTAATCCTACTATAGTTCTTAATAAAGCGTTAGTAGAAGTTATAGAACCCTAAGAATAACTGTACCCCCTTTATAATCCTTAGGGGTACCTATTAGTTAATTACAGCTGTCTTTTTTAGGTCTGCCTTAATTCCATTTATACTAATAATAAACCCTAAGTACTTTATACGCTTAACACTAAATTCTAACTTCTTAATATTAGCTTAGAGGCTAGCTTCCTAAAGCTATTATAGGACTTTATAGATATGCTCTTTATATTCCAGTTTATTTTTAGAGTAGATTATAATATTATCTAGGTATGCTATATAGAAGTTATTAAGGTAGTTGAATAGTATATTATTTATATATCGTTAATATATAGCCAGTCCGTTAGTTAGTCTAAAAGGTAGTACTTTATATTTATACGTTCCGTAACGGGTCTAAAACGTAATAAGGTCTTTTAATTTAGGGTTTATTCTAATTCGGTAAAAAGCCTAGCGGATATTAAGCTTTATAAAGATCTTAGCTTTACTTATTTAGGCCAAAGTCTTATTAAGTAAAGGTAGTAGGTAGCGGTCTTTAAGGGTTAAATTATTAAGCTTATAGTAGTTAATATAGAAACAAAGTCCTCTATTTGGCTTTTTAGTAAAGAAAATAGGTAAGTTAAAAGGGGCTTAACTAGGCTTAATAAAGCCCTTATCTAGGTTATTAATAAGATACTACTTTATAGCCTATAATTCGGCAGTAAATTACTGTTAGAGGGGGCTATAGCTAAGGGTAACTACCTTATCCGGCTTAATTTTAATCTTATAGTTATACGGTCGGTAAGGCGGGAGTATATTAGATGCTACTTTAAAGAAGGTATCTTTAAATTTCTAGTATTAATAGGGCAGTTTCTGTTTTACTAGCTCCTTATCTATAAGCTTATCTTTCTCTTAGGCTAGGGCTTCTTTCTCTTTAATTATTTAATTAATTTTATATAAGCTAGTTATAAAGGTAACGGTATTAGGCTAAACTAGGTTCTAGTAAAATCCTATAGCGTCAATATAGCAGATATTAACTAGTGGGAGGTCCATAGGCTTCTTTACGGATATTTATTAGGCCGTATTTTGCGGTATAGGGTTTATAGTCTATTAGTTTAGTATATCGTCTAATATCCCTAGCCTTCCTTTATAGCTGCGTAGGGCCTAGGTTCTCCATTAGGGACTTAGCTAGGCTACTACTAACTTCCTAAGTCTCTGGTGCGGGTAGTAAGATATAAGTAGTTTAGGGGCGGCGTAATATACGGATCCGTTATAGATTAAGCTATATATCCTTTTTAAAAGCCTAGTCCCTACGTGTCACATTGGCCTAGTAAACGGTATCTATCTACGGCCGTATAAGGTTTTTTATTATAATACTAATCTCTTTTATAAAGGAAGGCGTTGGGGGCATAGTTTCGGGCTAGATAAGCTGCCTATTCTATATATTAAGCTATAAACCTAAATAGGCTAACTATTTTCTCCCTAAGATTATATTATAGCTTCTAAGGTCCGTAATAAGGAAGGGGACGTTATACTACCTTTATCTATTAACGCGGAGGTAAATCCATAAGATAGTTATAATAGGTGGCCCTATTTATCCGTTATAACCGCAAATAGGGATTAGTTTGGGCAGTTCTTTAAGGGGTACATTTAAAAAGTTAGCCAGTTTTATAGCGTACTTTATATTAATTAAGGTAAAGGCATTTACTTCTAAGTTAGCTAAAGCAGAGGTTAAAACTTAATATCTATTGCAAAATAAAGTATAAGGGATAGTACAGCTTCTTCTACTAACTAGCTAACCTAGATTAATATATAATATATTAATCCCTTTTAACCCTAGAGAGGAGTCTTCCTTTAGAGTTCCTCTTTTTCTAGCTTTATATTATCCTCTTAAATTAACAGGACCTTATTTATCTTTGCCTTTATTAAGTAGTTCCTTATAGGGTGGCCTATTTAACCGCATGAGAAGCAAGCTCCTTAATCGCTAAGGGCCTATATATGGGGGTCGCTATATATAGGCTAGGTGTATACTGGGCCTATAATAGGGGTAGCTGCGCGGCTAGCTGCTGGGTTAACTATAGGGGTTGCCAATTATGCTAGGGCACTATGGGCCGTACTCGTAGTACTTATGGCCTAGTTTGCAAGGTTTTTAGTTTTTAGCTAATTAGCGCGCCCCTTAATTTAATAGAGGCCTTAGTTAATAGCTAGGTAATAGTCCGTAAGTTCCTTTAATATCTATACTGTAGTATAAGCTAGTAATACGGCCTACTATAGGTCTAGGGTAAGCTTGTTAAAGAGGTTTAGCAGTAGGTCTTCTTAGGAGATCTAGGCCTATCTGGCTAGGTATAGAAAGCGGGTTTAAAAGGCCGAAAAGGTCTCCGTTATTTTTATATTTAGGCTTTTATAGCTAAGGCAGGCGTTCTATACTTTAAAAGGGTCTTTATAAATAGAAAATAAGTATTTAATTATTTCTTCTTTAGAGATAAAGGGGTCTGCTAAGTCTTTAGTGTATTACAGGCGTAAATGCGTTTAGGCGTCTCTGCTAGTACGGCTAAAGACGTAGGCTATTTTGGCTTAGGCGTTAGGGAAGTAGTCTATATTAACTTTAAGCTTATCCTATAATTAAAGCTTCCAATTATTAAATATAGGGTTGGTTCCGTCTATAAGTAGTAGGGGGTCCGTAACCTTTGCTAACCGCTTTAGTACTATATAGGCCTTAATAGATCTACTAAGGCGCTAGGATAGGGCCTAAAGGACTAAAGTAAGTCTTTAGTTGTCTAATAATGACTTATTATTAGATATAGGGGTATTTCTAGCTTTAAGCAGCTCTCGCAGTTATTTAATTTTAGTATTAGCAGCCGTAAGCTCCGCCTAGGGGGTTAAAATGTTAATTATTTCTTTATCTAAAGTATTTAAGGGTCCTACAGCTGCTTTACCTGCTGCTATAGTTTATGGCATAGTGGTAAGGGTATTAGGTAATTCTGGGTAATTTCTTTAGGGGTTCTGGTCTGTGTATATCTTATAGGTTCTTTTCTTAGAATTCTATTCTTTTTTTTTAAGTCCTATCCTTATGGTCCTAGTAATATCTTAGGGTCCTATTCTATATTCTTATCCTATTTATAGTCTTATAGATATATTTAAGTTCCTTCTTAGGAAGAAAGAGCAGAGAGAGCTTTAGATAATATTAGCGACTTAGTTAATTAAGGTATAGGCACGGCAAAGGGAACGCGTAAGCCTATATAATTAGATTGTCTATAAACAAGAATCTAAAGCTAGGGAAAGAAAAGGAGAAGAAAAGTAGCGCCGTTTGATGTTTTATAAGATCTTCGCGTCACGTAACCGCGATATGCGGCAATCTGTGGCAACTTGCCAGTGCGTAGTTCTGCCAAGTTCTGCCAGTGCCGTAATAACGAGGGTAGTGGCTATAAAACGTATATATTTAAGGAGTCTATAAAATGTTACGCAATTAATTACAAGGGTCGAGGGCGTAAGGAGGTAATTTATCTCGGTCCTAGATAATAACCCAATTATAAGCTGCTTATATAACAGGTTAATTAGCTTATAGTATTATTGTCTAGTATATAGTTTGAAAATTTATTAGTCCCGCGCGCTAATTTATATATAATTCTTACTAAAACTCGCGCACTATACTATTTTTTAGCTACTAATTAATAACATACTAACGTCTTTATAGATAATTAGCTTATAATAGCTTACATAACTACCTCTAAACTAAAGCTTATAGATTGCTATTTAATGAAGATACTAAGCTAAGGAGAAGGAAAGGGGGTCGCTAGGGCTAGTATAAACAAATAAGTAGCGCGAGCCACCAAGGCGCTAGTAGTAGGCGAGCTAAATAGTAGAAAACAGTACTAGACAGTATGCGATAATATAAGACAATATAATAGGTGGCAGAATATGGCAGAACTTGGGCAGAATTTGGTAGGTAACACGCTCTAGCACTATTACATCACCCCTCCTCCTAAAAAAGCCTACCCTTAGGCGTTATCTAAGCTCTTTATTGTTGTTTAAATTATTATAGTTATTTAACCATTCTTCTCAGCATTTAATCTAGTTGTTTAATTTATATAGTAATCTAGGGAGATTAGGGTAGGCTATATAAAAGTCCTATAGTTTATAGGGGGAGCACTTAAAATTAGATACGGGGTACTATTCTAGGTCTTTATTATAGCCTACTTAGCTTATATAGTATTTTAAGACACTACGGTCCTTTTTAACTATTAGGATTTCTTTAACTTTTTATTCCTCGTCCTCTATAATCTAAATTAGTGGTAGGGGGTTGTTATACTACCTAGGTAGTAGATTATTCGTAGCCTTTTATAGTTAGTCTGGGGAGAAGACAGGGTAGATCCTTATTAACTCTAATAGCTTAACTTTAAAAGAGTATCCTACTCTTTAAAAAATCTTATATAGGCCAGCTATTTAGTGGTCTAGCTTACGGCTCAGCCTCTGGGTTTTTAGTTCTTTATTAATACCTATACCTTATCTCCTACTTAGAAGTCTACCTTATAATAATATTAGTTTATATCGGACTCCTTCTTTTACACCTTTTTTATAATTATTTAAGCAGTCTCTTAGGCTCTATATATTCTCTTACTAAATACCTAGGCCTCTTTATACAGTCCCTCGTCAAAAGTCTCCAGCTAAGCGCATTTTTAAGATGACCAACCCTATTAAATTACTATATAACAACTACATAATTAAATCTAAAACTTTAAAAAATATTTGAAGTTTATATTATATATAAAATCTAGTTATTATAACCATTTTTTAAAGTTTAAAACCTATAACACTTTTAAAAATCTTATTAATTCTTTATTAAATCTATAATATTTAATATATATTTTCTGCTAAATATTAAAACCAAAATTTAAAACTCTATTATTTTATAGAGATTTATATTTACTAAGACTTTTTTTATTTAAATTTATATTTTAAAAACATAAAAGTTTATTATAAACTTTTTAACCCCCATTTTTTCAAATTTGCATAGAGAATTGCATTTTTCCCCCTATTTTTTTTTTAGCTTTATAACCTTATAATAATTTTTTATAATTTTTAAATTAAAATTTAAATAAAAAGAGTTTTAGTAAAAGCAAATCTCTATAAGGTTTTGTTGGTATACATTAACAACGTGCAGAATATATATATTGTAATAATATGTACTATGCGGTGTTGTTAGTGGATTCTTGTCATTCTATCTATACGTCTTAATGATATATATACGCGTCTTGCGTAGATTACGTGCTATATACGTAATACGTAAAACGAATATATACTAACACTGAAGCAACTCTAAAGGAAGTTAAATCGTACTATTCCCGTTATTTATAGCGTATACGTAATAACTAGTTCTTCCGTCTATAATATATAGTAGCTTCTCCTTTAATCCTATCCTAGTTATATAACGCTTATAACGGCTTATATAAATACCTTTAAACTAGAGCTTGTGGGTTAATAAGCTGTGTAATAAAGTTAAAACGTTATATAAGGAAAGAAGGTAAGAAAACGGGAAGAAAGGGTATATATTATTAACTTAGTTGCTTAGTTAATATGTGCACGGAGCAGAATAGGATTTAGGTAGTGGTCCTAGCAGAACTTAGTAGGATTTAATAGATTTGGCAGAATATGGCAGGATTTAGTGGACTTAGCAGAATATAGCAGAATGCCGTAGATTGCCGTTAAATTGCCGTAGATTGCTATTAGATTGCCGTTTTATGGTTAGTCTCTAATTACTAAGTCAGTAGAAACAGGTGGACGTGTATAAGGTGTCGTGGGGGTATCCCGTGACAATTGCTATCTAATAAAGATACTAAACTAAGGAAAAGAAGGAGAAGAAGAAGAATTATTAGGGGTAGCAGGTGGATATTGCAAGGGCCGCTAAGGCGCTAGTAGTAAGCGAGCTAATAGTAATTTTCTATCCCGGGGATAGAAGATCCTAATTGGCTGGTTAAATTCAGGGTCTATAGAATATGGCACCGTTATAACGCTACGCCAAATCTTAGTTTATTTGTTTAATTTACTCTATAGCCTACAGTTCTAAGTAATTGGTATTAATTAACTTCTTAAGAGCCGTAGATGCCTTGCTCTTAGTTATTAAGTTAGTAGGGTTACTATTACTATTAATCCACTTAACTTCTGTTCTCTTTCTACGCTTATATAACTAATAAAGATATATAACGTTTATTATAAGACGTTTCTCTTATGTAGTGCCTAGCTTAACAAGACATTTATAAAGTAATTTTAAGTTAGTATAAAGTACGAGTGGGAGTTTAATCTATAGGAGTTGTTTAACGGTTAACTTAATTACGGCGCTAATATTAAATCCATAGGCCATTACGTAGAGTTCTAAGGCTAGTACGCTTCTAGTGACTTTTTTATACTTAATTAACAACTAATGGATAATATTAGCCTTATATAACGCGTCCTCTAATACTAGTATATATCCTATTTATAATAAGAGGTCCTTATTATTGGCGAATAAGGCATTAGTAAAAGCAAGTAGGCGTAATATATTAATGTCTAATTTAACAAACATAAGGCCTCTTATTAGGTTGTTAATCTGCTATTATAGTCGTTTATTAAGTACTATAATATCTTCCTTCTTGGGGTTAATTACCTAGGCGGTAAAAGAGAGATTAAAGGAAGCTTCTGGTTAATATATAGAGGTAATATATGCACCTCTTACGCGTTATATAACGTATTGTTCCTTTATAGTTAGTGTATTATAGATAATGCCTCTTAAGCTTATAGTTATAGCTATCTTACTAAGGTAAACTGTATTTAGGTTCTTGCACTAGTATTCCTAGGTTATTATAATATTGCCTTCCTAAGAAAGTTAAATGATGCATCCGTTAAATTTAAGTGACTACTTAACCGTAAGCTGCTCACGCTCTTTTGCGAGAAATTAAGCCTTTTTTAGATGTTGTTGCTCCGCGTCCGCAAAGGTAGTATTAGCTAGGAAGAGAGTATTATTAGTTTAGAGGCTAACAATGCTAAAGTAGTTGGGAGTGTTGCTCTATAAGAGGTAAGGGTTATATATTAATAAGTTTATATTTAACTCCTTAATATAATAGTTATAATAGGTTATAAACTAGTAATTGCCTACTTTTGGAATACTATATAAAGGCTTAATTACCTTTAAGATGGAGTCCTTTCTAATGCCTAGTTAGCTTCCTAATTCGTAAGGTAGTCAGATATAGAAGTCTTAATTTAGCTTTATAAGAGACTAGATATACGCCTAGGAGATATCTTGTAGGTATAACTGTATGCCGTTGCCTTATAATATTGCTGCGATATATAGAATAAGGCGTTAGCTAACTCGTTAAATAGTAGGTAACTAGGTTAGTATAATGCCCTTTTTAAGATTATTATACGCTTAGACGACGAGTCTTAATTTCTTAAAGGCTTTATTAGTACTAGGGTTCTTAATCTTATCTATAAATTATAAGTTAAAGATTCTAACTCCTACGGGTACGTCCTAAGGGTTAATTATTTTAAATACGCCCTTTTTAATTAGTCCTGTGATTTCCTTTTAATAGGACGTTTTAAACTGCTTATAGTTACTATCCTTTTATAAGAATACGGTAATGTCGGCGATATTAATATAAGGGGGATACTTATGGGGTCTTCCTCTTCCTTAATAAGGTGGTTATACTTCTCCGGTTTTGGTAAGGGACGGTTTCTATATAGAAACGGTTTCGTTAACTTAGGTGCTATTATCTTAAATATTTTTAACTTAAATATTTCTAGGGTCTGTTAAGTATGGTTTAACAGCAGTGCTACGGAACTTTATAGGGCCGCTAGGTAGGTTAACAGCACACGTTTCTCCTTTAATATTTAGTAGGCTATATAGTCCTGCCTAGTATCTAGGTTGTCCTATATTGCTTTCTCTTTAAACTAGTACTAAAGAGTTAAGGGGTAGATTATAAATTGCGGTAGTGCTAGGGCCGTTACGTATGTTAAGTGCATCTATAACCTAGCATTCTGCTTATATTTTCTTCACTTCCTCTATAGCTTTCTTAAATGCAATTGCACGCTATATTACTATAGGTGAAAGTACGTCGGACTCTGTTATTTAGGGGTACGCTCTAAATACTAATAGCGTGGGTATTAGGCCGTCTGGTCCTGTAGAGTCATTAATTGCTTTAAAGGCTATTTATAGTGCTATATCCTTATTAATTCCTAGTATCTTAGAAGTAATAATGTGGTATATACATTGTAAGGGGCCGTGGTAACGCTCTACTATGCTAATTAAGTTGTGAGCTTCAATCGGTACGCTCTTTGTAGTAGTGCTTATATTAATCGCGTATTGCTTAAACTCTCTACTAATGAAGTTCTTTCTTATATTGTGTGCAATCATATCTAGGGGGCCTAGGTATATGTCAATCCAGTACACTTATAACATGTCCTATATATACTTAGCGCTAATATTTTATAGCTATCTACCTATTTAAAATCGGGTGCCTTTATTAACAATATAAAGTACGGGCTTACTATTAATGTACATAATATTAACAATAATGCAGTAGTTGAAATTAACGTCGTCCTTTAAGGTAAATCTAAATCTACCTAGTAACTTTTTATGCTTTTGACAGTACAAGTAGTAGCGGGTGATATGCTCGAGGGTTTTTTAATTAGTATTGTTTTTATGGCTAGCGCGGTCCAATATTCTCTTAAGTCGCTTTACTAACAGATATCCGAAGCGTCGGTATGGGCGTCGCAATTCTACATTAGTTAAGTAGCATAGGTTTTAGTTAAAAAACTCTATAATAAACATATATAGCGAGGTATCCTATAGTAGAAACGGGTGTCCAAATTGGCATATAACTGGTACGGTTTTTAAGGGGGTTATTAGGACATTCTTTAGGTTGTTAAAGTATACTTATAGGTTATCTATATCTACTAAGTAAAGCAGAAAAGGGGTATTAACTTTAACAATGTAGAACTCTACTGTACCTATTGGTGTAGCTACCTTAATAGAACTAATAAAAGATGTAGAACTTATTCTAAACTATATACTAACTATGCCTCTTATAGACTCGTTTAACTGTACTTTATTAATCTTCTAAAGTATAAGAAACTGACCGTATCCTACTATAGAACGTTTAGAGGCTCTAGTATTAATTATTACACCTATAAACTTTGTAGAGGTATAGCGTAAGGTTATATTATACGCAAACGGGTCTATGTTAGTAGTAAATGCATCTATTATAGTATTAATGGTTGTAACTGCGTGGCTATAAGCTCTGTTGGCTAGTTCTAAAGCTATAGCGGTCGCATTATCTAGTTCAATCTCACCGTATAAAGTGTAGTATACTATAGCCTAGTCGTCCTCGTTTAGTAAAGTGTTAGGGTTTATATTAATTACCAGAGCGTTAAATATGTCGGTAATTTCGTCGTCCTTATTATTGTCCTCATCGTTATCGCCTTTATAGTCTATAATATATTGCTTTATTCGCTCCTAAAAGCGGTCCTTAAACTTATTTTTAAACTTAGTCTTAAACTCTTTTTGCTCCTCCTTAGTATGTTTCTATAAGTAATATCCCTCCTTATTATAAATAAAGCAACGTGGTTTCTATCGGTTGCGGTTATACAGGAGGTTGCTGCGGTTATTACGGTTATTGCGGTTATAATTATTATCTCTTTTATAGAATTATTGGTCCGTAAAGAAAGCTTATATCTTCTCCGCATGTTCTTTCTTATATGCTATAATAGACGATTAAAGTTTATTAATAAGGGCTCTGAGGTTATCTGGTGGGTCAGAGACTGTATATCTACATACTAGTATTCCCTAGCAAGAAGTAACAATTTTGTTGTGGAGGAAGTCTATGGTTTGTAAGATAGGTTTAAGGCTATACTATAGCTAACAAAGTCTGTAAATTAGTAATTGGAGGCATTCGCTTATAGACTTATCTATATTTTCTACCATTACTATTATAAGTATAATGGTATTCCACTCGTCTAGGTTCTTGCGTTAAAATCCTAGTCCTTTAAAGAAATTCTAAAGGTGCTTATAAGCTTTGGCAAATGGTAGATGGGACAGTTGGTTTATGTAGAAGTGGTCTAAAGCTAGTCCTTTTAATATAGTAGGGAATGCCTTAAGGTAGGCTTCTTGGGGTACGTCCGCTTAATTACAGATGTTATAGAATATTGTTAATTTATAGTTAAGGCTTTCGTTTATACTACCGTATTTCTGCTCTTCCGTATATATTTTTACTGCATTTGCAATTTCTTTATTATAGCCAGTTATAGTAATAGGGCGGTTCTCCTCGTCCGTAGGTTATATATAGAGTTGCTGTATTATTGTTGCAGGTTAAGGCGTGACAGGTAGTGTAAAGGTAGAGGTAGTTATAGATTAAGGTAAGGCGGGAAGTATAAATACTAAGGAATGTCTTGCTTGTCGCTCCTCTAGGGTTCCGTGTATCTTATAATGCTTAATACGTCTTAACTTAATTCTAGTGCTAAACTTATCCTTAAGTATATTTATCTCTTCTCTAGTCTATTCCATTTGGTCCTCTTCTTATACTATATTATATAAAGACTAAGGGAGTAATTTATCTTGTTTATAGTTAGTATTAACCTATACTCCTCTAATATTTAGACAATCGCGTAGTTTCTAAAGCTAGTATAACTGGATTTGCGTAAAGATATCGACCGTAAAGTCCTTAAAATCTCCCTAGAACGATTCCTAGAGTATTAAGTCTAGCTAGTTGTGTATCTCTATATATACGTACATCTTGCATTATACGTAGTTGGTTAGGTTGTCCTTAGAGGCTTCCGTTAAGTTAATTCTATCTTCCTATTTAGCTGCTTCTTCCTCCTAGTCTTTCTCTATTCCTAATATCTTGTGTTTTGTATATTATTTAGGTAAATAAGGGTAAGGGTGAGGGTGTTTGTAGGGTAAATATAGGGGAACGGTTAAGGAGGCGGTTAAGGAGGCGGTTGAGGAGGCGGTTAAGGAGGTGGTTAAGAAGGCGGTTAAGGAGGTGGTTAAGGAGGTGGTTAAGGAGGCGGTTGAGAAGGTGGTTAAGGGGTGGTTCGAGTTGTTTAAGGGTGCGGTTTAAGTTGGTTAAGGGGTAAGGTGTTCTACGCAGTAATTCTTCTAAAATAGATAGAATAAGATGTCTAGAAGTTGTTATAGATACCAGATAAGTACTCCTAGGTAGTTTCTCTTCTTCTCTTTAACTAAAATAGGCTAATACAAAAGGTAGATAAGTATAACTATCTTCCAATCTGCTGCAAGGTGGACAGTATAACTGTCTTCCAAGCTATCTGCGTATTTCCTGATCTGTGCGCGCTCACTAATTAGTATTGGTATGCATTAACAACGTGCAGAATACATATATCGTAATAATATGTACTATGCGGTGTTGTTAGTGGATTCTTGTCGTTCTATCTATACGTCTTGATGATATATATACGCGTCTCGCGTAGATTACGTGCTGTACACGTGATACGTAAAACGAATATATATCGACAGGTTTTTAATTTTTAAAAAGTATTTTTAATATTTAGTGGTAGAAAATATACACTAAATATGGTGAGTTTTAGTAGGAAGTTGGTAAAGTGTTAAGACTTTTAACAAGGGACTGTAGATTTTAAACACCAAAAAAGTATCGCGATTACTAGATTATATATCTGTAAGTAGCTTCAGATATTTTTTAAAACTCAGGAATTAATTGTGTGGCTTTTATATAGCATTTTTGGTAAAAAATGTTATTTTTAATGGGCCTCGGACCGGACACTTTTGACGAGGTACTGTAGCTAAGGCGTTTATAGGCCGTAGTGGGTTTAGTAGGCCTATCCCAATTAAAGGACGTTTATGGTGTATACCCGTGAAGCAGTTTAAATGGTAATATCCCTATACTATTATAGGGGAGTATAAGCTACGCGTAGTCTATTATAGATAGTAGTTTTAACTAGTTATTCTCATAGTAGTTTATAAAGGGATGTAGTTACTAGTTAAGGTACTAGTTTATAATCTTAGTTTAGCTATTAGTCTAAGGGTGGAATATAGTAGAGAGCTTAATTTTAATCCTAAAAATATAGTAGAATTTATTCTAGAAATCTAATATAAACTAGGGACTATAGTTAGAGATAATTAATTTAGGGGCACCGTAGAATTAATAGATGTTGTTAATATAGAGGCGGGCTATATCCTTTATAGTTATAGTTTTAAAATAAGGGAGGGAGACGGATTACTTATATAATCGGTTAATTACTATAAAGGCTATATTATGGCCGTAGGCGTCCTTTAGAAATGACTTGAAGTCTATTATAATATATTACTAAGGGCGTTCTAAAACTGGTAACGGTTATAGCTACCTAGGGGTGCAATCCCTAGGGGTATCTACGCGCTTATAGGCGTAACAGTTTTTTATAAATCGATCTATATCTAATAGAAGTCCTTACTAGTAGTAATAGGGCGTTAATAGTTAGTGGGTCTTGTCTTAGCTAGGGTATACTATTAAAACTTAATAGTGGGCTTTACGAATTAGCTCTATCTATAGGTTATTAATATATAGAACTATAAGTCGTTCTTAGTATAGAAGTAGTCCTTCTTCTATTTCTAAATTAGGGTTACCTTTTATAGCTTAGTTATAGAGGGCCTTTAGGAAGTCGGCTATGCGATTTACAGTTAAAATATAATTAATTAGCCCTATTAGTTTATCTAAGACTTCTTCTGTAGGTGCTAAATTATTCTACTCGGAGTCTAGCTCCTTAAGAATCTACGGGTTAAGCTATTTAGGGTAGAGGAGGGCACGCGTCTAGTATTAGGCCTTTAGCTTATCCTAGGGTTCTATATCTTATTCCCTTTAGGTTAATATATTAGCCTTAAAGTTTTACTTATTAAAACAATATATAATTATAAAGAAGAATTAGGAGAGTATTTTAGCTTAGTAAGTTTATTATTTAGTAAGCTGCTTTATAGTTATAAAGTACTCTAGGGCTTTATAATATGTATATATCTTAATCCAGAAGTTTATACCTTTAAGCTCTATACGATATTAAAATAGTAATTAGATAATAGCTAGTATTTCTTTATTATATACTTTATAGTTATACTTAGCTAAGTCTATTATTTTTAAGAAGAAGGTAATAGAGTACTATTTACTATCTAGATATAACTATAATAGAATTCCCACTATAACTTTATTAAAAGCGTCCGTTTCTAGCATTAACTTAAGGTTAAGCTTATAGTAATAAAGGATTAAAGACAAAATAAGCCGATCTTTTAACTCTCTAAAGGCTTTTATATAGTTATTATTAAAGATAAAAGGTGTATCTTTCCGGGTAAGTTATATAAGAGGCTTTGCTATAACTCTATAGTTATAGATAAACCAGTAATAGAAATTATAAAAACTAAGGAAGGACTAGATCCCCTTTATAATATAAGGGGGCTTCTAGTTATAGATTACTTTAACCTTCTTAGGGTTAACTTTAATCCTATCTATACTTATAATAAACCTAAGGTACTTTATATATTTAACCCCAAATTTATATTTCTTAATATCGGCTTATAAGCCCACGTTCTATAATTTCTTTAAGACCTTCTTAACGTAAACCTAGTGCTTAAGTTTGTTATCTAAGTATATAAAAATATTTTTTAGGTATACCGTGCAGAATTTATTAAGGTAATTAAAAAGAACGTTATTTATATACCTTTAGTATATAGCTAGTCCATTAATTAGTTTAAAGGGAAGAACTTTATATTTATAGGACCTATAATAGATACGGAATGTTATTAAGTCTTTAAATATACTATTTATTCTAATTTAGTAGAAAGCTTAGCGGATATTAAGTTTAGTAAAGATCTTTGCCTAGCTTGGATATATAAAGGTCTTATTAATTAAGGGAATAGAATACTAATCCTTTTAAGTAGTAGCGTTTAGCTTTTAATAGTTAATATAAAAACAAAGGCCTTTATTAGGCTTTTTTATAAATAAAATAGGGGAGGTAAAAGGGGCTTAACTTAGCTTAATAAACCCTTTATTAAGGTTATTAATTAAGTACTACTTTATTACCTTTAGTTTGTTTATTAACTATTAGTAGAGGGGAATATAGCCTAGTAAGTTATTGTCTTTTAATTAAATCTTATAATTATATATCTAGTAAAGGGGTAACTTATTTAAAGCCGCCTTTAAGAATACGTCCTTGTAATTTATATAGGAAGTAGGGAAAAGGCGTTTAATTAGTTCCTTATTAGCTTTCTTAGCTGGCTTTTTTTCCTATACTTAATAATTTAGTTAATCTTATATAGGCTTATTATAAAGACTTTATTATCCTTCTGGTATATATTAAAGTAAAACGCTATAGCGTTAATTATAGTAATATTTACTATAGGGGGGGGGTGGTACCTAATAATAGGGGTATATATAACTTTAGGGACTTTTAGGGTATTAGCGTTATCGTTATTCCTTTTAACTCCTATTACATCTTTTAAAGGTTATCCCTTATATTCTATTAGTACGTTCTTTTTTATACCAGTTAGGTCTACGCAATTTAAATATTATCTATATTACTATTTGTCCTACTTTTATATATAAAGTCCTTTTTAAATATAGCACTTTAGAAGAGTATCTGTGTTAGTATAGAGTTCTTTTTAGCTTTATAATGGGCATCTTCTTAAGTAAAGGCTAAGTTATGGGCCTAGATATCCTACTAGTAGGTAGGGTTAGCCTTTGCGGCTAGTATTCTACAGTTAGTTCGGATTTCCCTAATAAAGGGAGGGTATTTTTAGTCTATCCTCTAGCTAAAAAAACTGTTTTTATTATATATTTAGCCAAATATTAAAATAGGACATTTATTTTTGGCTAAAGATTATATTATAGAACCCTAGGTCTAGGATATAAAATAGGATACTATATTAGTGTTGTCTATTAAAAGAAATATATAACTTTAAGATATAGGTAACCAGTTAACCTACTTAACTATTATAGCCCTTTACCTAGACAGGCTTCTTAAGTAGGGTAGCTTTTATATTTAGAAACTTAGTAACGTTAATTATATAGGCAATATTTATAAAGGTAAAGCTATTTACTCTAGTGTTAATAAAGGCGGTTATGTTAACTCGATATCTATTTTAAGATACTATATATAAAATTATAAAATACCTTCTACCTATTAACTAACTAAGATTAATCTCTTTAAAATCAATAGGGTACTCTAGGAGGGAGTTTTTCCCTAGGGTTCTTCTTTTCCTAACTCGTTAAATATTTCTCCTTCCTCTATCTCTTTAATATCGCCTATATCCTTTAGCTCTAGGCATAATAAGGTAAAGTAACAATCCTTATTGTAGTTATAGCACGTAGCTAAGGTAGGGTTAATTAGAATATTATAATAAGTACTAGTTAAGGGTGTAGTATATAGCTAGTTGGGCGAGGCTCATTAGTATATAGATATAACCGCTTTTAGTATAAGAGCGATTATAGCTTGTCTTTCTACTCTAGCTCCTATAGGTATAGCTAATAAGTTTTAATTACTATAGGGTCGCTTCTACTAATTAGGGCAGGTGTTAATTTGCTTTAGTTCTAAATCTAATAACAGATAATAAGTTATAAGTCTATTATATATTAAAAGGGTATTTAAGGTTATAGTAATCTTCTCTTATAGCTGGATTGTTAGCTTATTATACAGGTTTAATTAGTAGTTCTTAAGGGGAACCTAGCCTTCTCCTATAAGGTATAGGAATTAAGTCTAGAATTTAGTAAAGGGTTAGTTCGGTTTTATTATTAGGCGATTGTAGTTATACTAGGCGTCCCGTACTTTGTTTAGGTTAATATAAATAGCCGCTAGGTGCTATATTATCTCATTAACAGATATAAATTAAATAGGGGACTTGTCCTTAAACTTGGCTTAAAGGTGCCATTAGGCGTCCCTAGTAGTTTAAAGAGGTAGAGTATTTTGGCTTCTTTAGAAAGAAAATAGTTGCAGTTAATAGAAAGCTTTCCTTATACTTAAATCCTCTAATTCTTAAAGGTAGGGTCTATTCTATTAAATAGTATTTAGGGGTTAGGGAACTTAATAGACTTTAATTACTTTATTATTATATCCGTACTCTTTAGTATATCGCATTTAGTAGAGCAAATAGGTCGGCTAGAGCTTTAAAAAGGGGAAGCTAGGCTATTTTATAGGGCTATAAGGCTTTCTAGGATCTCTTATAGGGTCTCTTATATATTCCTTACCTTAAGATAATTAGCTTTTTAGCTAACTATAAGGGCGCAAATCTACTCGCGTACGTCTATAATGTTATTATTATCTTTAATTTCTAATCCTAATTAGATCTTAAGTTCCTCTTAGATAAAGGCAGCCAGTGTGTCTAACAGCCAGCTAGCTGCGAGCTTCAGCCTTTATAGCTGACTGACTGCGCAAAGTAGATCGCTCGCTGTCCGCTGACTGTCACGCCGTCAGCTAGCTGTCCTAATTAGGCAAGTGGCATGGGTAGTAGAGCCTTTTGTAAAGCCTCTAACCCAGTTTTAGCGCGTATTGTATTTAACTAAGAGTTTACTAATCTATAATAATTCTAGCTTAAAGCCAGACTCTATAATTAATTTCCCTAGCTATTAAAGCTTTACTAGAGGCTTAGTAATAGAGCGCTACTAAAGGTTCTACTAGGAGCTCTGCTAGAGAGGCTCCACGAAGCTCCCTTAAAGCTCTATACGGAGCTCTGTCAAGACTCTACTTAAAGCTCTACCGAAACTCCACATAGAGCTCTACTAAAACTGTACATAGAGCTCTATCGAAACTCTACACGGAGCTCTACTAAAGCTCTACACTAAAGCTTTACACAGAGCTCTACCAAAAGCTTCAACTTATCACTAAATCTTACCACTAAGGCAGCGAGCTGCCAGCTAGCTGTAGTCTTACAGCTAAGCTCGCTGACTGCTTACGTTATCAGCCTCTTAGCAGCGACGCTAACAGCGACGCTAACTCTTGGATATACTAAAGGCAGCTCTCTTAAATAAGCTAGCTTTAGGTACCATTATTAGCTTTTTAAGGTTTATTAGTATTATACACTTTAGTTTTAATTCTAGGGGTATAGGTCTAGTCCTATTTAGCTTATAAAGTAGGATATTACTAAGGCCTTCCTAGGTAATATAAAGTAACTTTAGTGTCTAAGTATAACGCGTTAACGCGTCGTTATAGATAAGGGTTTTCTTTTAGGGGTAGGATATTATTAAGGCCTTCCTAGGCAATATAGGGAGAGCTTAGTATAATATAATAGCTTATACAAATGCCTCTAAACCAAAGCTTATGGATTGCTATTTAATAAAAATACTAAGCTAAGAAGAAGGAAAGGGGGTCGCTAGGGCTAGTATAAATAAATAAGTACCGCGAGCCGCCAAGGCGCTAGTAGTAGGCGAGCTAAATAGTAGAAAAAAGTACTAGACAGTATGCGATAATACGAGACAATATAATAGGTGGTAGAATATGGCAGAACTTGGGCAGAATTTGGTAGGTAATGCGCTTTAGCACCATTATATAGCTAACGTTACGTTCTAGAGCTTTATAGGGCCATTTTAATACTGCCAAAATTATTATAAATGGGCTGGTAGTTACCACTACGTTTCGCCCTAAATATTACCTATTAAGTACTACTTAAATATTTACTTTAATAGAAGCTCCTTCTGTTTCTAGAGGTAAGTAAGGCCGCTTTAATAAAGGATCCTAGGTAAGATAAGGGGTAAATAGGGTAAGTAGGGGTAAGTAGGGCGAGTGATTAAGGTAGGCTGGGTTATAGAGCATTACTAGTTATATAGTATATTTTAGCTATATAGCTATCTAGTTAGAGTTATATTTCTAACGGAACAGTTTTAGGGTCCCCTTATATATTTACTAGTAAACCTAGCTCCCCTTTATATACCGTATAGAGGAGACTTAATAGTGACTTAAATATACATTACTGCTACCTTATAGTGGTGCGGCTAAATAATAAAGCCACTACGCTCCTACCCTAAGGCTGTAACTGCCCTGTTAGTCTAGATAATGCAGCTACTTCTAGCCTAAAAGAGCCTATTTTACCTACCCTTTATAAAGAGCTTCTACAGCTTTATATAAAGTACTCTATTATAGTTTCCTATTCTCTATTTTAATACTATATAATAACTTCCTCTTTACTCTCCCTACTGTAGGAGCTTTTTAACTATATTATTAATTACCTACCTAAAAAATATACGAGCACACTTCTAGCAACCTCTAAATCTACTTATATAAAAGGTATATGCGCTTTTAATAAGAGTTGATTTTATATTATACTAGCTAAACTTTTATATAAAGGGCTATATAATACTAAGAAGATCTTAGATAATATACGCCAAGCACATCTATACTATTTACTTTAAAGTATCTAAACGTTAATCTAAGGATAATCTTATAGAAATTAATAACTGTCTTATCTACTCCTTATAAAGATACTTTAAGTTTTACTAAAATTTAAACCCCAAACTTATTAGGTCCGGGGGTTGCTAATACTACAATACTAGGTATTCTTATAGATAAAGTAGAAAAAACTTTAACTTAGCAAAATAGGTCCATCCGGCTTAAAAACTTAAATTTATACAATTTAAATTTTTTAGATAAATATCTAAAATCCCTTAAACTTGTATTTTATATAGAGCTTAGAATTACCATTAAGGACAGTATAGGACGTATATTAATCCAGCTTATTCGGAAACCTCTATCCCTCTTATTAAATCTCAAGGAGTTATTTATTGGCATAGATGATAATAGGCCACTCTACTAATTTACCGTCCAACATATTATGGCAAGCCTTAATTTAATAGAAGAATTAGAAAGCCTAGCCATTAAAGGGATTCTTTACTTCCTCTAAAACAGTTAAATAAATTCTATAACCTTTTTAAACTTCTCTAAAGAAGTTAATTTTAGAAAGGGCATATTTTGAGGATAATTCCTTAGTAGGACTTATTAGTTATATTTAGCGATCTCCTCCTATTTTTGCATCCTTTTCTATCTCTAAAAGTAGTAAGGAAGAAGCCACACAAGAACATTTGGGACTGGTAAAAAATCTATAAGAATCCCTAAAGTGGGACCTAGTAGATATATACTATACAGATGGCTTAAAAGATAGTAAATTAAATGTAGCAGCCGTATGCAAAATAGGAGAGAAAAATAGGATTAAATATGCAAAAAACTAGAATTTAGGACCCTATATAGAAATTATAAACGCAGAGCTCTATGCAGTTTATAGGGCCCTAGAGCACCTAAAGTAACAACTAAGACTAAAAGAGAAATAGGTTTATATCTTTATAGATAGCCAAGCGGCTATTAAAAGATTACAGCTTGATTCTCTTATAGGGGGACAAGAACTAGTCTTTAAAATTACGCAAAGTTGCTTATACCTAGCTAGCAAGAATATCTCTATTAACTTCTACTAGGTTCCTAGCCACCTAGAAATTTATAGAAATGAAATAGTGGATAGTCTAGCTAAAGGGGTCTTTCTAGAAGAAAATTATAGTCTTCTTATACCTCCTTAGCCTACATAGGGAGAGTATTAAGAGAAAAGATACTAGAACGGTGAAAAAACAATTGGCAACTAAATAAAAGTAAAGGAAAACACTATACTAGAATCTGTAAAGAAAGCTATTCCTTTTCTCTTAAAGCCCCTAAGGATAGATATCCTAAAAAGCTATAATTGGCATTCTTTTAGCTAAAGCTAGGAAAGGGCTACTTTAAATCCTTTTCTAAGACAAGAGGAAAGGATGAAGAAGGCAGATGCTTTAAGGAATGTAGAGCTATATAAACCCCTAAGCATCTACTACTAGACTGCGACCTATATAGAAGAGAGAGAAAAGAGATATAAAAGCAACTAGGATCTTCTCTCTCTCTAAAGAAACTATTTTGTATAAAGAAAGGAAGAGAGGCGCTTTTTCTATTTCTAGATAGGACAGAAATAGCTACTAAAAAGTAGCTAATAATAGCAGGATCCTTAGAAGGAGGTAACTCCTACTAGGTTTCTAGTAAATAGATATTAGAGAGCAAAAGGATAGAAATAAGCTACAAATTAGATATAGATAGGCGTTAGGGTTTTTTAATTTCTTATTGTCTTTTCTATTATTTTTAAACTACCTATTAATTATTGGCAACCTAGTACTTTACTATGGAGCAGTAAACTCCTAGTCTAGAGGTTTATAAACTATTAGGATATAGCTGCTAGTACATATTAAGCTGCCTAAAAGGATTTATGTATATAGAACTATAGCGCTATAGCCTAGAGGCTGCATGCGTAGTATTATACGTAGTATAATACAATGGATATAAAAAAATTAAAAAATAAAAGTTATATTTAGGATTACTTCTCCTTAGATTATATACATTTTAGTAATATTAGTTAGAAAGAGTATTCCAAATTAATTTAAGAAGTTTAGCTCTATAGAGGCTGTATAAGGGCTAGGTTAGATATTTTAATATCTAATATACTTAGTTAATTGGCTTAGTAATTCCCTATAGACCTGTCTTTTAATCTCAACTCGCTTATATAAATCTTTATACGTCTATATTAGTGCATTAAAGTAGTAGTAAAGATCTACAAACGGTTTAAGACCTTCGTCGCCATTATTAAAGTTATGTGCGGCCTAGGCTTTAGTCCATATTTTACAGCCTATTCTTTTACCTAATTCTAATAGAGATCCTAGAGGTAGGTTATTAGCCGAAGCGTTGCTAACAGCGTAAGGGGTTTAACCTAGATAAATAGTAATTTTAAGGTTGCGACCGCGTAGGTAGTCGGAAAGTGCTAGCAACTATTTATCTTTACTTCTATTATTATAAACCGTAAGGCGCATATATATTATCTATTTAAAAAGGCTTAATTACTTCTTTTATTAAAGAGGTTATCTGCCCTACGGACTATCCGCTTATGTTTATAGTCCTATACAGCTTAACAAAACACCGAGCTTAACAAAATACAAGCCCTACTATATAATTTTAAAGCCGTAGATTTCTACGTAGGCTATATATATATAGAAATCCTTAGTAGAGTACATTAAGCAATAGCCTAGCTATAATTCTGCTAAATATTACGGGTTTAAGGCCTCTGTACGTTATATAGCGTCCTTCTTTACCTACTTTTTTTACTATATATGCAGCCGCCCTACCTACCTTCTCTACTTCCTTTTAAACTCGTTATAATACTTCAAGCCGTCCATCTACTGTAGATATTAAGCCTCCCTTTTAAACAACCCGTTAGTTAGTCCTTTAACGCTTTACGTGGGCGGATACTACTACCTACATTAAATATAGGTCCTCTTCTATTAATAAGTAAAGCACGGCATTCCTCCTAGCGCTCTTATAAAGCATTAATAAAAGTTTCCTTACCCTATTAGGCTGCTTAATAATAAAGCTACAAACCTAGTTTATTGTTATCTGTAAGCTGCGCGGTATATTAGGTACTTATAGCACTATAGGTCGTAGCCGCGATAGTTATAGTATTATAAGCAGTGGCGTAAATAGACGCAATACAGCTATTTAACGCCGTAATCTAGTTAATATAACCTTAGGATTGTATAGAATAAGGCTAGTCTTTACCTATCCTAATAGGATAGATAAGGATTTAAATATAGCTATATAAATTTAGTGCAAAGCGTGGAGAAGTTTAACAGTGTTAAAGTTTATACAGCCTATTTGCACAGCCATTTCAACAGCTAGTCTATAGTAGTGCTTAAACGACTACAAGAGAACAACATTGAGCAGTTATAGAAAGTGGCTTATATAGGGCGGAATAGCTAATAGATAGATGTTCTTCTCCTTATAATATTCTATAAATTCCTTTATAAGGTGTAAACCATAGCTATCTAGTAATAGTAGCCGATGCGCACCTATCTGTTAAGCAGCGCTTTGCCTATTAAAATACTAAAGCAAGGTCGTTATTTAAAAAGCCTTTAGTTTAAGCGCCTAGTATATAGTTTACTAAGTATACTTATATTATTAAAGTGTTAATATATAATTTATTGGCCCTTAATAATAACTGCTAAAGTAAGTATAACCCTATTACCAGATATAGCCTCTAATACCAAGACAAAATCGCGATTTGTCTTACTAGCTAAGTGCATCCTCTTAGTATTTTATACACGTGTAATTATCCACTAGCTGCCACTAATTTTAATACAAAATCTAGACTCGTTAAAGTTGTATTTGTCGCATAGTAGAATACCCTATTACTCCTTCGTATTCCTATACAAAGTATACCATTCCTATATCGCGATAGGATTGTTTACAGCAGCTTAATTAATTTCTATAGGCTTCTGCTTAACCTTATACACTATTAGGTTTTATTTAAGGAATCTCTTAGTCTAGTCACGTCTAAGAGTAGGTAGTTTAGTGCCGTTAGGCGCATGGAGCTTAAGGATACGCTACGCGTAATTATAGACTTAGTAGAATAGCGCGCCTACTCTAAGGCGGTCTATTTAATTAATATAGGATAGGAGCATAGCCTCCTAGTATTAATTAAGCATCTTATTACTAATAGGCCTCTATTAAGTTAATAGCCCCTAAAGGACCAATAAAATATATCCTATTTAGCTTCGCTAAGAGGACTAATCCTTTTAAGCAAATTATACGAGTTTGAAAGGAAGTTAAGGTGCGGTTAGTTAGTAACAGTTAGTTAAAATCTATACTATATAATAGCTATTGTTTTTACTCCAGCATACTAAGTAGGTTAGTTAGCTTTGGTAGAGATAATTAAACCAGTTGATACGCTTTCTAATAATATTCTTATCTGCTTCTATAAGCTTTATAGTATAGGAGAATTAAATAAACAACTTAATTGTAAATATAGCTCTAAGGCCTCTCTATATATATAAGGAAAGAGTATATAATAAATAATAAGGAAAGACTAAAATATAGCTAAAATAGGGTAATACGCTAGTAAGACAGTGGTGGTTTAACTAGGTACTATAGTTAGTTACAGCTTCCCTTTATTTTATCTTTTACCTCCTTAACTAGTTTATCTAACATTACCACTAGCTTTCCGTCATATTTATTGCATATAAACTATATATTACCTCTTCTATAAAAACCATCCGGGTAGTAAATTACCATTTTCTTAGTTTTTATAAATAACCATAGCTCTATTAAACTTATTGGGGAAATAGTTCCTAGATAAAGATATATAGCGATTACTATGGCCTTCTCCTAGCATCTAAGCTCCTATTAAACTTGCCCGCGGAATTCTAGGTTACCAATATCTTGCTTAAGATTGGCGTTCCAGTAATTTTAGCGCGGATTTAGAACTATAATTAGGTGCAAGCTAAGGCGCTTCGTTACATCCTTTTGCCATTTAGGCGCTTTCCCCATTTCTATACTACTAGCAAGGAAGATAAATCTTCTAATAAGAGGAGCTTTATCTAGTAGTTAATAGACAAAAATGCCTAGGTGCGTATCCTACATAATAGGCTCTATAGTAGTTGGGGTTATAGCTAGAGACTTAGTAATAATCTTAGTAGGACCTATAATGGTTAGGATAGTAGGCGTAGAGTTACTAAAGTTAAGTTAATTGAGGCTGTAGCTGTAGATTTAGCTAAGATATTGGTTTAGTTTATAGTAATAAACTAAAAGTATAGGGATAAATTAACTTAGATATGGAATAAAAGCCTTGCCTATTAATCCTATATAAACAAAATAGTAAGTAATTTTATATTTTCTAGGTGCGTGCTATAGCCGTTTTATTGTCTTCTTCTTTATAAGAATATATACTTCTACCTTATAATATCGGGCTTAAACTGCTAAATCTGCCTTAAAAGAGTAAGCCTTAGAATAAAGGGATACTATAAGCCCTATAGATCCCTTCTATATGCTTAAAAGAGCTATATAGATGCGAATACTGCTATAGTCCCATATATATAGACCTAGTATTAACCTATTTAATTCGTTATCTACCTAACCCATCTAATCCATTTAATCTATCTAATCCACCTAATAAAGCGCTTTATAGACGTAAAAAGCGGCAGTTAACTAAGTAAGAGAGTAATACCTAAAAATGGGCGCTAGGGCCCCGCTAAACTTAAAGAGGTAGCGTACTTAGACATAGATTATCAGCTACCCTTTAGATATCCCTAATTAGCTATATCCTTATTAATAACGTAGGACTAAAGATAACG
>Ga0307515_10005337_pt1 | contig 26117 bp, 26 predicted proteins | sample 17_EM_MG_FD_194513 | JGI IMG/M metagenome (GOLD analysis project Ga0307515, IMG submission 194513) | Populus trichocarpa ectomycorrhiza microbial communities from riparian zone in the Pacific Northwest, United States - 17_EM | ecosystem: Host-associated > Plants > Roots > Unclassified | place... | reverse complement strand
TCAATGATGTGCGAAAGTTAATATTTTGCGATTAACAGTAGGGTATCTAAATGGGACCATACATAGAAAAACCCGAAACACAGAACCGGAGATTGAAACCAACGGGTCTAGCCAAACCCGGCAAAACCCGCGGGTTGACGGGTACGGGTCCGGGTTTGGCCCACCAAGACACTGCGGGTCGGGTTTTTGGACGGTTCTGGAACCGAACCGAATCGTTTTTCTGTTCAGAACCCGGACCGCTGGCGGGTTACCCGGACCCGTTGCTAACACTACCAAAGAGCCTGCAGCAGGAGGATTCACAATGTGATTGTGCTCGGGTAGCTAGCCACATCCTCATCAGCAACAACACTTTGCTCCTAAATGGCAATGTGAGGCAGAGCATGGTTGCAGACGACTTCAATGTGTGGCTGTTGTCTGATAATCAACCTCTGAAGATTGGATTCGAACTTTTGAAAGCCTGTTTTCCAGTATGGGATGCTTCATGGATCTGGGCGCAATGTTGCAGCATCATCATCCTATTCATAAGAGATATCGTCGATCATATCCTCGGCCGGAGGCGGGAGGATTCCATCGAGAGGATAGTATCTGCGGCAACCACATATAGGAGTCTGGGCACCAGCTGTGCAGTGGGCTTGTTGGACATGATAAAAGATGCAAAAGAGCATTCGGTATTTCAATTTCATAGTTGGCTATGCCCATCTCGTAGAAATATTGTTATCCCAGATGTCGGTAACATTATTGCGGGTGTGAACCACCATCTCCATTAGGCACCTCCCGGCAGCCCCAAAGTTGTCGAATTTTCTGGCTTGTTTCTGGCAGATCACCAATTGCTGAATCCACGATTGACATGATGAGTGTATCTACAATTTGTGTAACTATGTGAAGTATCGATTTATTATCCCCAGGCCAGTGCCATGAGAATAGCTGAGTAGTGTATTCATGCACCCTCTTCCCAGCAATTTTGGGATGCACTTAGGCGATGGTGAAGATAAATGGTTTCAGAAGGAAATTGGTTGACGCATTGCAACGCACCTTGACTGGCGAAGACCTGTGACCCGAGCATTCTTCCGCATCGTTATCTGTATCTACACATCATCAGGACGACAGATAGAATCATCGGAGCGATGACATTGATCGCAATGTGCAACCGTTTCCTCATCGTAGTCGGGGTTTCATCAATCCTATTCTTCTTTCAGCAAAGGGCAACATCTGCGAACTCTTCCGGTGGTGCCTGGAGTTTCTGACCATTGAGATTTGTCTTCTCTGCCATGTAGCACAGCCAATGCGACCTTGTAGATGCCAGATCACCAATTCGAGTAACGCAATAATTTTGTAAAAGGTCCCATTGTTCGAGGCTAGCTTCTTGTTTGTTGATGATGCTCATGGATTCGGTAATCTCCAGGATGCACTCCCACACTATATTATCTATCTGTTGAGTTTTGATGCCACCCATATCCTGCCTAATTCCAATGGTTCCTGCAGTCCATTGGCGGACTCCAACACCAGCATTCTCGGCCTGGACACGAACTTGTAGAGTCGGCATCTGAATTGTAATAGCATCTGTGACGACAAATTTCGGCAACCAGATTGGATCGCATTGCATTTCAGGTTCTTGAGGGCGGTCAATGATTGAGTGCTGGATATCAAATGCTCTATACTCCAGACAAGCGTCGGGAGTGTTGAATATATCGTCAAGTCCGATGTAATGTAGTAGCAGATGTGAGGAGAGAGTATCGAAGGTTCTGGAGATTGTAAGTTAGGTGTGCAGGCAAGGCGAATACATTGAGGGGCTCGAAGGGGTTTCTTGATCCGGTAGCATCATCTTGGCTGCAATGCAGCTAGTAAACAATTTGCTTAGCATCATTTAAGCCCCATGATTCGTTGACTGAACACTTAAGTTCATTGCACAGACAACTAACAGCATGCTCTACAGTCATTTCTCACTGTGTTGTCCTTGCTCTAGTTCTTTTATGCTGTGATGATGTCGCTGGGTCGGTGTCTAAGGGGAATGCACGGAACATGTATGGCATAAACTTCACAAACAGTCGCAGCCCTAAATCAGGCAATGGGTGTAGGACGGTATTGTGAGGGTGCAAAACAATCGTGGTGATGAGCTCAATGCAGATTTGGTATGCTTTCCGAGATCCAGGTATGTTGACAATGAGAGAGTGATTAAACACTTTACAAATGGGTGAAGTAGGATACGAGAAATCCTACAAGAGTGATTGGAACCCTTCTTGGATGAAGTAAATTGAGGAGCCGTTTATATTGATAACCAGCCGGCATCCAATTGTATTAGTTGCTAAGATGCTTTCGAGAGGTTTCGTAATATTGCTGCAAAATTTCATTTTGAAAAGGAACCATGGATATTTGTCGACAGTCTCTTTACTGCGCGATGACGTACACCGGCATCGGTGGTTACATGAATCACCTCACTTTCGAGAACCAACAAAGGAGAGTGTATATAGCAGCATAACAACTGCAAGATGAAGGTTATGCAATTGAGCACGAAAATATTCTACGTCCATTGGTTCATGAACCCCAATGTGACTCATTACGTGATTCTTCAATAGTGTTAGCAACGGGTCCGGGCAACGCGCCAGCGGTCCGGTTTTGGCCGGCTGTTCGGTTAAGTTCGAGTAGATACCCGGCAAAAAACCCGAAACGGTATGCCTTGGCGGGTTTGTTACCCGGACCGAACCGAAACCCTGTGTTTTTTGGGCGGGTAGGAACCAGACCGTGGGTCCATTTTGCGATTCATACATGTTTGGCTCCAATTAAGCATTTGAGTTCTCATCGAATCATGACATGATGTATACGTAGATTGTGCAGTTTAAGCCGATATTTCACCACCCGCTTTCAGAATTGAGAACCGACTGATATTCGTTGAGTGGCGGTCAAATATGCGTAGATTTTGACCGAAATTCGTGGGTTTTCGACAGCGACTCAACGAATATTTGTTGGATCGCAAATCTGAAAGCGGGAGGTGAAAGAACGACTAAAACTGCAAAATCTGCGTATCCATCATGTCATGACACGATCAGAACTGAAATACTTAATTGGAGCGAAACATCTGGGCTTGCAAAGGCCGGGTGTTGATGTGGAAACCGGCCCAAATGCCAACGGTCCGGGTTTTTCATGTGGTAAAACCGGTGCCACCGTGTGGTTCCGGTTCCAACCCTAACCCGGAACCGTTCTAGCGGGTTGGAACCATTGCTAACACTACTCTTCAAAATATCATTCCAGTGATTCAGAAGCCGACAGCAACAATGTGAGTATCAATCCAGAGCAAACTGCAGTTTGGGAATGTATTTATGGTATTCCACACTTGGACAACAGGCTAGCTGGCAATCCTATGAGTTAGAAGTATTTCAACATCGTTGGCAATTAAATTGATCGATGTTCACAGTTGCCTTTCCAGGAGGAGTATCGATTAGCACACTGGCGCGTCAAGGAAACCTTGAGTAGGGCTGCTATCAACGAACATTTAGGGAACCTTACAATGGCAACCGTCAGCAATTTCACTTTGTCCCACACTTTATTTAACATTGAGAATGAAATGCCTCACATGATGGGCATCGACTGTTGAAAATCCGGTAACGTTTGTTACAATCGGTTGGTTGAGTGAAACAACCTTTGCCACGAGGATTACCTACGTTTTGTTTTCTGCAATGCTGTTGAATCCCGTGAGTTCCTCATGCAACAGGCTGGATTGAGGGAACATATGTCAAATGCTCCAGCAAAAGAATTCAACGATGCTGAGGAATGAATCGACTCAGCGGTGTAATCAAGCGATGGGTGGTGGAATGAACAGGAACATTAGTTGAATTTTGTCATAGCTACAATCATTTTGACTGCTTCAATAGCTATGTCGGCCGCTTCGTGCTACAATTGTCGCTTTAGTCCGCAGTTCAGACTTGAAACACCTTACAAAATATTCACGCTACAGGAAGGAATGACCAGTCTATGTGCGTTTCGGAGATTTTGATGGAACGATTAGACCAAAGCCTTCGAATGTTGGAAACATGCTTGTTGCCCATCATCCCGTCTCGCCCCAATATCACTCTACTGGACATGGAAAAACAACTGCCGTGAAGGAACAACACTTCCGCAATAAAGACATGTTGAGGAACGTCTTGAAGCTTATTTTCCGTCCTCTCGACTCACCTTTCAATAATGAAAAGCTTATGCTTTAATGGGAGGGTCAGAAGCAGCAATGTTATCCTGGCAGCCATACATGGACGGCTGACTCATTCGAAAACATACACTTACACTCAATCAAACAGCCCCATTTTCCTGTGAGCGAGCCACCAAAATCGTCGTTTGGTGAAGGGAGTTACTCGTCCTGGCAATTGAGAGACTGTCAGCTTTACTTCCTCAAGATGATAGTTGCATCTGAGGGAGATGAAACGGAGAGAATGAAAGCAAGACAATATCTGGCAGATCAAGCCATTTGAAGCAGGGATGGCATCTTCAGAAATATGAAACGCACCTGGCAGATGACTATTATCATACCCAATATTCTTCAATCACATCTGACACGGAATGCTGCACCATCTTATGGGCTGTGTAACCCCCATGGTCGAATAACATTCCACGATCGACAAATTGAACCAACTCCAGGCGATGCTGCCTCCATATCCTGGCTTCACTCAATTCAACAAGCCATTTAGCCAGGTGATGCATTAAAGTGGTAAGGAGATGAAAGCACTTAGGCGCATGATTGTTCCAATTGTTGCAGTGAATCTTTCGAACCCTTTTGTGAGCCACTGGATCTCTTTTTACAGATGCCCTGTTGTGCGTCCAGAGCTTAGTATATCTTCAGCTGATGACACAGTACTGGGACCATGCAGAGGCAACGATCGAGTACATTGAGAATAATCGGGAGGTGGTCAATTGTCATAACGATGATTTCAGTCGATTCCGCGCCAGTAAATCTACAATGAAGGTCTTGGAAGCCATGAAAAAGCAAAATACATAGGACCAATAGAAGGTGTTTTTAACAAGCTTTCGGCAGCTGCAATGCCTCGTTGCATTGATGAAGATAAAATGCAGATCAAGTCCGAAATTGCACAATATCTTGTTGACCAACCGGATTTCAACTTTGTGAAGATGCATCTCCTGAACCACATCTCTCACCATATCCGCCAGCTTTGCAGCCTCATAAATTTCGGCTCTGAACTCACAGAAAAAGCGATGATCGATATTTAACAAGAGTACTGAAAATGGAATCCTCATAAGGTCGCTTGCCAGATGTCGAGAACATATGCCCGAACGGACGGGTTTCAGTGATGAGAGCCAAATGTAACCACTGCAAAACAAAGTCGCGATGATGAAATGCATCTAACCAAAGCGCCTAACATGGGTGTGATGAAAAACCTGCAAACAGCAATCTATACACTTGATAAGTTGGCTTAGTGGTGTGCAATGTAAACAGGGGAGCTACGAAATCACATTGCGTGGTGTTTCAAGAGATTTGCCAACATCACAGACTACCTCGATCACGATCAGACTTTCAGTAGTCTCAACGAAGTCTCATATATTCAATACCATTCAGTAGCAATTGCAGTGACGTCTTGTTCATGTGACGAGGATGCCGTTCATATGGTTGGTTGCACTGGGTCCAGAAGGTGGAGAAAGCATAAGCCCCTAAGATGTGGTACAGTGCTCCTCTGGAAGGGGACAAGTCCGGATAGCCACTTTAAGTCCACTGCTGGATCCATTCCCACTCGTTGAAAGTGTCTTTTCATTGGCGAGGATGCTTAATTGAGTGTCAAAAGTCAACTTGCCTTGGTTGAGATGTTTGCAACAGGGCCGATAGGTCAAACTGGTGGTATGGTGATTGGCGAGAAATGGCATCGACCTCCAAAGAAACCAATGCACCATAGCAGGTACCGCGGTGAGCAGTCTTTGGTAACCAGAACCACTTTCATCGTCCCTATAAGCATGATCAAAGGAGCTCTTCACCTGCTTCGGCTGCCTCCGCAGCCGGATACAGCAGCAGAATGCAAATCGGTCCGGGAGCAAAATCCAAATCTCTGAGACCCTTCAGTAGCCCTCACCAGTAGTTCAATGTACTTCCAGATGCTCCCACCCCCCCTGGAGGTTTGCACAGTGCTCTCGGACTAGGCTTGAGCATTCTCAGGTGCTCCTGAAAGTATCTGCAGTTGTGGAGGTGCATTCAGAATGCCACGAGATTGACGATTAGAATAGGCAAATTTTGGCGCAGCCGAGAGCTCTGGGCAGGTCTGCGGGAGACTTTGGAGCAGCTGAGACCACTGCGCTGGTCTCAAGGAGACTTTGAGAGCAGCTGAGACCGCTGCGCAAGCTTTTTGGGAGACTTGGTGCCACATTCTCACAGCAGTGGATCAAAGATTACAGCAACCACAAGGCATTTTGTTTATCATAGTCGTCTGTGATACAGTCACAAGATTTGCTGCATCATACCATGGCAGAATTTATCTAAGTCTCTCAATATATGTACATACGGAGACACAGGGATAATGGAGACTGACTCATCGACAGGAAGTATATATTTGGCAGACCCCAAGTTGGATAGACATCATCTCATTATACGAAATCCAAACTCTATCTTTCACAGCTGTTGGTCTCACACACCCTTGCCGAGCTTTGATATATCCACGCAATTAGTGTGGTTCATCATGGCCGGGTATCCATTCATATCCTCTCACCCTGTCCCTACCCTCCGCAAGATGCAACAGAACTTGTTCAAGTATTGCTTTCGAATGCTGTGTGAGGTGCGGTGGGGTGTTCATGATGGGCTGTCAGCCTTCGAGCTCCATCAGTTCACCGCATTGTGATGGACTGAACTTGGGGATGCACTTTGAGGCCCTGAGCATGAGAGTTTGGAAGCCTTGATTGTGCGAACTTGCAGGCCGTGACCATGCGAACTTGGATGCAATGATCGCCCAAACTGGGAGCTCATGATCATGCAAGTCCGGAGATGAACGTGGAGGCCGCGATCGTGCGAACTTGCAGGCTGTGATTGCACATGTGTTGAGTTATACCTGGGGGTTGTGATCGAACGAGTTTGGGATGCATGGGGAGACCGTCACCATGTAAATTTGGTGGTTGTACTCAAGGCAGTTTGAGGAGAGTGTTGGAGTTTGGGATCATGTGAGTTTGGCGATGCACTTGGAGGCCATGATCAAGCGAGATTGGAGGAATATTGGATGATGGTCAATCTGAGTGGGGTGGTTTGGGAGGGATATGTGACGGGAGGTGAGACTGTATTCATTGGATAACTCGTGAATGTGGGAGTGAAGGCAATTGAGTACACGGTGGTTTGCCAAGCGATGTGAGACTGGCTGGGGGGCAGTAGATTGTGGGATGATGCAGTACGTGGTGTATGCATGACTCAGTTTATTCAGCACTTGGTATATGCTGTACTTGGTGTATACTGTAGTTGGTGTATGCTGAACTTGGTGTATGATGTACTCGGTGTTAACTCTTGATCATGGCATGGAGTGATAGCGAGGGATGACTTACCATTGTGTTTTGAGGAGATAGTAGAATTGAGAAGGAGATGGGGTGAATGATCATGGGAAACTGGGACTTAAGAGAATTTCGTGTAGAAGTCAATTTATCATCCCTGATATGTCAGGAACGATTCCCCATCCAGCGTCTATTGACACTCACAAAAGGCCTTCTCAACCCAATTAGCCGAGTCGTACTCCTGATTTCTCTTATCTGCTCGTATCCGGCACATCGTTCTCATCTTCAACCTCCATCTCTCTCTTTCTCGTCCACAACTCAACCATCATCTCAGAGCACCAGGTTAAGTCATTCCTCTCCATCTCTGCATGCTATGATCATGAGTTGACACTGCGTACAGTATACACCGAGTACAGCATCCGCCAATGATGGAATTTCTTCCCTCCATTGACATGATTTCAAGTTGAGCCCTGAACGTAGCTTCAGCATCTGTTGTGCCTCCGTACACGATCCACCGCCAGCAGTCCCCACTCCATGAGTGCTCAATGGGAAAGTCACCTTGTCACATTGCCATGGTTTGAAGTTAACCAACTCAATAATAGAGTCTCAGCACCCAGCTAGGAGTCCATCAACCACCTCCATGTACTCATCCAATCTTGCTGGACAATGGCCTCCAATTGTATCTCCAAACTCACTCGAGTAGGGCCTTGAAGTACACATCTCTACACTTGCTTGTTCACGGCATTCAAGTGTATCTCCAGATCTGCTCGAATACGCCCTGGAAGTTCATCAGCAACAACTCTAGTTTCCGTCAGAAACATCAGGGTGTTCCAGACGGCTCTGACTGAACCTGGTTCCCTCTGCCGGAGAATTACACACTGCCCGTCGCCCAGGCAACGGGTCACGTTGCATAGCATCAGCAAAATGAATTTTAGTCACTGCAAGTCTCCAGGAGTGTCCGAGAGGATGTGGAGTGTAAACTTAGATGCGTCAATTTCAGGAGAGTATCAGACCCTAGGAGGGCATTCCTGCCAACCTTCAGAGTAACAGGGAGCGACGGCGACAAGCCTTGGAGCGCTGACTACAAGCCTGGGAGCGCAGATGACAAGCCTGGGAGCACCTGGGGGCACCTGCAACATGTCTGGAAGCACCTCGAATCACAGTCATGTATTCAGTTTGTATTCTCATCTATGTATCTATGTATCTATATAGCTACCCATCTACACACGCTATATCTGGACTGGCTGCAGGCGGTGCTAGAGAGCAATTCGACATGCGCCTGATAATGACGATCGGGTGAACTCAGAGATATACTCTGAGGCCGTGCTCGAGCCACTTTGGAGATGCACTTGGAGGCGGTGATCGAGCCAGTTTAGGGATGCACTTGGAGGCGGTAATCGAGCGAGTTTGAGGATACACTTGGAGGCCGTGATCGACCGAGTCTGGAGATATGGACTTGGAGGCAATGATGGTGCGAACATGCAGGCCGTAATCGAGCGAGTCTGGAGATACACTGGGACGCCGTGATCGAGCGAGTATGGAGATGCACTTGGAGGCCGTGATCAAGCGAGTTTGGAGATGCACTTGGAGGCTGCCATCGAGCCGGTTTGGAGATACACTCGGGGGCCGTGATCGAGCAAGTTTGGGGATACACTTGGAGGCCGTGATCGAGCGAGTCTGGAGATATGAACTTGGAGGCAATGATGGTGCGAACTTGCCGGCCGTAATCGAGCGAGTCTGGAGACACACTTGGACACCGTGATGGAGCGAGTATGGAGATGCACTTGGAGGCCGTGATTAAGCGAGTTTGGAGATGCACTTGGAGGCTGCGATTGAGCCAGTTTGGAGATACACTTGGAGGCCGTGATCGAGCGAGTTTGGAGATACACTTGGAGGCCGTGATCGAGCGAGATTGGAGGAGTACTTGGAGGCGGTCGATGGACGGCGTGCTGGGACTCAATTAATCACTTAGTTAACTCGCAACCGTGGGAATGTGACAAGGTAACTTTACCTTTGAAGCGCTTATGGAGAACTGGCTGGTGGCGGTCGATCAGTAGGGAGGTACCCTGGAAAATTCAGCTACATTCAGGGGTCAACTCGAAATTGTGAGAATGAAGGGACGACAGATAATCTTAGGTGTATGCTACACTCAGTGTTTAATCATGATGATGGCATGGAGAGATAGAGAGGGATGACTTAACTTTGTGTTCTGTGATGATCGTAGTGTTGAGGACGAGAAAGAGGGAGATGGGGATGATGATGAGAACGATGTGGAGGATACGAGCGGATATGAGAAATTAGGGTTACGAGTTGCCTGATTGGGTATAGAAGACCTTGTATTGGTTGGATTACACGCAGGATCGGGACTCGTACCTGCCTTATCGGCCATGGACAATTGACTTGCACAAGAAATTCTCTAAACTCTCAGTTTCTCATGATGATTTGTCCCATCTCCTCTCATCTCTGTCTTTCTTGTCCTCAACTCTACCATCACCTAAGCACACGAATTTAATTCATCCCTCTCTATCTCTCCATGCCATGATCAAGAGTTAACACAGAGTACAGCATACACCAAGTACAGCATACACTGACTACTGCATACACCAAGTACAGCATCATCCCAAGATCGACAGTCTCCCGCTCCCACCCAGTTTCTCATCTCTCGGCGGATGTTGTACTCAACTCTCTACATTCCCACAATTACAAGTTAAACAATGAATAGAGTCTCAGCTGGCGGAGCGCCTCCCTCCAAATCGACCGCCTCCAAGTACTTCTCCAATCTCGCTCGAACATAGCCTCCAAGAGCATCTCCAAACTTGCTCGGTCACAGCATCAGAGTGCATCTCCAGACTCGATCGGCCTCGAAGTGCATCTTCTGAGTTCACTCGATCTCGGCTTCCAAGTGCATCTCCAAACTCGCTCAATCATGGCCTCCAAGTGCATCTCTGAGTTCACTCCATCTCGGCCTTCAAGTGCATCTCCAAACTCGCTCTATCACAGCCTCCCAGTGCATCTCCAAACTCGATCGAGTACAGCCTCCAAGTGCATTTCTGAGTTGACTCCATCTCGGCCTCCAAGTGCATCTCCCAAATCGCTCGATCACGGCCTCCCAATGCAACTCCACACTCGATCAATCATGGCCTCCAAGTATACTGTTCAGTTGCGACAGTGGGTGAACGGAGATACAGGGGTAACAGAGGTGGAATCAGCGACGTGGAGTATATATTCGGGAGACCCCGGGGTAGATAGCCAGCATCCCATTTCATCCCATCTTGTCATATAACAAAAATACACACTCAATCGTTCCCAACATTTGGTCCCACTCGCTCTTTCCGAGATTTCGTGCATCCAAGCAATTGCATGGATCCTCACGGCCGGGTAGTATCATATCTTCTCACCATCTTTCTACGCCCCTCAATCGTAATATAGAAGCAACGCGTGGAGAGATTTTCGCAGCGTACCCATTGCATGGCAATCCAAATGCAAGCATGTACCCAATGAACCCATTCTGACATATGGTCACAGTTGGCCACAACGCTGGAGTGTTTGCTTAAAATGGGAGACCGACAGAGCGAGAAGAAACGGCGAAAAAACGATTGGGGGGCGATATGCAACGCGACGCGTGGGATTGACGCCGGGCGCGGAGTAATCTGCCACCGGGGTGTCGCTGACGGCTGTGACGGAGCGCGTCCACGCTGACGGAGCCATTCCGCCCGGACGTAATTGTTTCTTGCTGATGTTTGCAATATCATGGCCTCCAAGTATGCCGACAAACTCGCTGGATTACAGCATCAAAGTGCATACCACCAAACTGGCTCCAGCAATGCCTCCCAGTGTATCTCAAAAATCACTCGTTTGCGGGCTTCATCTTTGCACCAACATGGCATTCCAGTGCATGTTGAAACTCCCTACATCACCATCTCGGAGTGCATCCCGAATTGAACTCTAGTATGGGCATCACTGTGTATATGCAAATCGTCTCAATTACCGCCTCCATGTTCATCTCCATACTCATTCGATCACGGCCATGGAGTGTATCTTGGTGGTCTCTCAATGGTCATTGTCCATCGCACATTGAATGGCTCTCAACCACCGGCTGCAGCCAGTCCAGATATACCGTCTGTTGATGGGTAGCAATCTAGATACATAGATGAGAATACAAATTGAATACGTGAGTTTCAACAATTGTAGAACCATAAGTAGTAGCTGAAGTCTCCAGGCGCACCAGCAGCGTTTACAAAGAAGATTTTGTTTGTCCATACTCCTCCACTGTCAGTCAAGGTGCTCCAAGATGAGGTACCAGCGGTCCGAGGCTTGTCGTCATCCCTCCCTGGCGGGTGTCAGGCGCCGCCGGATTTTCCCAGGCTTGTTGTCAGCACTCCAAGGTGCTCCCAGGTGCACCGAAAGTTCTCTCTGGCCCTCCGAGGTCTTCCCAACCTTCTTACAATCACTCCCATGGCACTCCTGTACCAGTCATCCGAGATCACAGAAACTCCAAAAACCAGGTGGAATGTCCTCCTAGAGTCTTATACTCTCCTGCAATTGATGCATCTAAGTTTACACTCCACATCCTGTCAGACACTCCTGGAGGCTTCCAGTGAGTATATTACATTTTGCTGATGTAGCTGGCAGTGGTACTTGAGCAACATGATTGACTTCAATGTGTTCAACTTCTGTTACATGTAGATGATGTGACTCAATGCTTGAAGTAATTGTAGCAGTGATATATTGAAATCTGATGAGTGTTTACTCTGGGTGTTTTAATTTTTGTAATGGGAGTTGTGCAAGCTTGTGTATAATCAATGTCTCAAGGAATAAAACAATTATACATATTCTTGAAATCCATGGAACAATTCAAAAAACTATTGAATCAATTACAATCTAAATGACAAAGATTCAAGAAACACGTGCAATCAATTACCCTAAATGACTAAACATGTTTTTGAGATGTCGTGACAACGCGATAAGATCGATGAACTTTTTGAAGGATGGTGGAAGATTCCAAATCAGCGACTCGGGTGATCTGTGGAGAATGTGGAGAAGCATCGGTGAGTGGGGTCCATTTTCAGAAACCAATTTTGCTTTTTGGTGATGAAGTCCTGAGGAATATATATTGATCTTCAGGTATAGCTGCAGGTTTCACAGCTTCCCATGGTCCTGGAATGTGGAGTAAGTCAGTTTGATTTTCACTTGGTGTTAACAGAGATGAATAGTTGTAACCAACAGCGGATATCTAATCATAGTGAGAGATAAACAGTTGATTCTTCGACGGAAATGACACCAGGATATATGCCTCTCATCACATCCCCGGGATTATAGATGAAACAGACATTACAAATCAACTCATGTTGTACGGTTAGCATTACTATTTCCAATGAACCCATGGTCGAAACTCAGATTTTGTTTTGTTTCACTTGATCAAATGTACTAACCTTTACATATAATATGCAGCTGGCCTTCTTGTGGTCCCTATCTTGCAACATCCAACATTTCACCCAATAACAAATTCAACACAAAATACAATGGTCAATGTTTCAAAGAACCATTCAAAATTGCCTTTGGACAATTACCGGATATCGACAAAACCATCAGTACAACGTCATCATCAAGTGCGTGAAGGCAAGAGCCACTTGGAAGCAGACAGGGTCCGAGCATTAAGAGCATTGCGCAACCGATGATCCAAAAACTATCCTGCAGCAGATGAAAAACCAGAAAGGCATAGTTTAGACACAGAAGGGAAATAGAAATGGAGTGAGGATTATGATGATAGGGAAATTGCGGTGGCAAGAAACTGTGTTGCAGACGCAGAGACAGTGACTGTGCATGACATAGAAGATATCATAAATGAAGGAAAGGCCGAATTTACGACCAGAAAGAATGAATGAACATTTGCAGAGAGGATAACAGCATTCGGAAAAAGGATGAGTGATCTTGAAATGTCGGGCAAAGAAAAAAACCATGACGATGAGATAGCGGAAGAAGATGATACATAGCTGGGAAAGCTGAACCACAATGATGAACCCAGCTGGGTGATGGTTAAAAATTCTATAACAGTGCAGAGTTGCATTGAGAGTTTTCGCCAGAACCAGATGAGGCTGGACGCATTGATACAATAGGGAGTGGGGGACGCGGCTGCCTGCATCTATGAATGAGATATGAAATACAGGATGGCCCAGTTGAAGGTTCTGGCAGTTGTCAAGCTGCAAAGTAAGAAAGATTGCAGCACCACCTTCACTAACAGCATTTGGAGAGCCTATGGAGACTCTGGATATCATCCCCGGAAATTTGCACATGCTGCAACGGACTTCTCAACCAGCAACTGGGCATATGATGCAATTTTCTGGAAAACAACAGCCTAAGAAACATATAGTGTCTTCCCTGCCAGACATGGCACCAAGTTGGTCACTGAGTAAGAAATCGAAGCCTGTACAACCACTAAGCGTTTACCCATGCATATACCGTCCAAAGCAAATTTCAATAAAGAAATCAGATTTGGACCAACAACAGATGATGGCGCCTGCGTTGCGAGGGGAAGAGGTAGTGAAACAGATATTTTTGATAAAGTATCAGTACAAAAAGCAATCAGTGAATCTATTCGATAACATATCAGCATTTTCCTGATGTTAATGCCCAAATAGTGACACTTGATAATATGTCTGTGTATGTGCAACGGTCATACAGACTATTCGAAAGTTCCAGACTCCACACTATGTTGATCAATAACCAACATACTTGATATCGTCTTGGCCGTTATGGTTGAGTTAGAAAGCAAAACTAAAATTGAAACCAAATTTACACACATAATTTAAGTCAGTGATGTGTTACAAGTCAAAGAAGGGGCAGTGAATGTGCAATGTGAACCCGGATAAATGATGATCATCATACTGCATTCATCCATGCCTTCCACTGGATTACTCTCCGCTCAGACCTGGTGCACAAGGTTGAAACTTTGACAACTACCGCTGGTAGGTCATGGAAACTGAGGAGATGGAGCTGGATGAGGAATGGTGAGGTAGTCAGGCAATATACATGGAAAACTATGGCATGGATCTATATGCCATAACATGCCGGCCAGAAGAGATGAAATGTCATGGGCCTACGGTATCCATCATGCAGATACCGTGTCGAGTCGCAGATTAGAAATTGCAAGGCCTCACAGCATCTGGATGGAAATAATTATACATAGAAATGATATATTGGCTGTCAATAAGGACTGTATGCATTTTAGCATACAATTGTTGAGGATCCAATGACTGTTAGTATGTCTTGACAGTGACCATCAATGGAGCATAAACGATTGTTAGTCTTACACGTTTGGCAATCAACATGATGCGTTGGCGCATCCTTTCAAAGTGGAAGTATTTGCCGGCTTGAGAGGTAAAAATCAAAGTCACTAACTTGTTGCCCAATCCCAGAAATGACCGTCAACAGAGCATCAACATTTTTTGGTCTTGCATTTGGACCAATCAAAGGGCTGTGCAACGGCATTACCATATTGAGATAGTATTGCCAGCCTTTATAGGCAGAACTGCTACTTACAATATTGCTACCACGTCGTAGAATTCAGCGTCAATGGAGCGTCATCAATTTTCGTATTGCATCAAGGATTACTACAGGGCAGTGTAATGGCACTAACACATAATGATAGTAGTGGCTGACATTATGGGAAATGATTCCAGTTACAATAGTGCTAACACATTCTGAAAATGAGCGTCAACAGCGTGTTAATGAATTTGAGTGTTGCATCTTGGATAATCAATGGGTTATTCAACTACGTGAACTGATTATCACCATATTGGCCGCATTTGCGAAATACAATGGATGTGATAATATTGGTTCCTCCTGCTACAAAACAGTGTCATCAGAGGATCACATCAGCAACAACTCTAGTTTCCGTCAGCAACACCTGGGTGTTCTGGACGGCTCTGATGGCTCTGACAGAACCTCATAACTTCTAACGGAGAATTACATGCTACCCATCGCGTTACATATGTACACCTTCACTTTGAGGTGACGTTTAAGCACCATCAGAAGGACGCGTGTGTTACACTCTCCAAAGGGGCTGCAGTTCTGCTGAAGACGTTTACACAACACCAGATGATGTTTAATCATAGCTACTACTCATCATTCAACGATTTTCAAAACTTATGCATTCAGTTTGTATTCTCATCTATGTATTCATGTATCTATACAGCTATCTATCTAGACACGGTATATCTGGACTAGCAGCAGACAGTGATTGTCATCAATTTGAGGTGCGCCTGAAGATGATGATTGAGTGAACCCGGAGATCCACTCCGAGGCCGCGATCACGCGAGTTTGGAGATGCAATTGGAGACCATGATGGAGTGAACTCAGAGAAGCACTGGGAGGCCGTGATCAAGCGAGTTTGGAGATGCACTTTGAGGCCGTGATCGAGGGAGTTTGGAGATGCAATTGGAGCCCGAGATTTAGTGAACTCAGAGATGCCCTCGGAACTGTGATTGAGCAAGTTGAGAGATGCACTTGCAGCAGGCTATAATCGAGGGAGATTAGTGGAGTACTCGATCTAGAAGCAATCGATGGAAGGCGCGCCAGGTGCTAAGACTCTATTCATCGGTTAGTTAACTCGAAACCGTGGAAATGTGACGAGGTGACTATCCCTTTGAAGCTCATATGGAGAACTGGGTGGTGGCAGTCGATCTGTATGGAGGTACGCCGGAAGCTGAAACTACATTCAGGGGTCAACTCGAAATCAAGAGAATGAAGGGATGACAGACAAATTTAGGTGTATGCTGTACTCAGTGTATGCGGTACTCAGTGTATGCTGCACTGGGTGTATGCTGCACTTGGTCTTAACCCATGATGATGGCATGGAGAGATAGAGAGGGATGGCTTAACTTTATGTTCTTCCAATGATAGTAGAGTTGTGGACGAGAAAGAGAGAGATGGGTGATGAAGATGGGAACAATATGGAGGATATGGGCGAACATGACAAATCAGGGGTGGGACTTGCCTGAATGGGTTTAGAAGACCTCGCATTAGTGATATTCCCCTCCATATCGGTACTTGTACCTGCGGTTGCGCGGATGGCAAATTGACTCGCACACGAAATTCTCATAAGTCCCAGTTTCTCATGATCATTTCCGCCATCTCCTCCGATCTCTCTCTTTCTTGTGCTCAAAATTACCATCACCTAACAATACAAAGTTAAGCCATCCCTCTCAATCTCTCCATCACACGATCATGACTTAACACCGAGTACAGCATCATCGGAAGATCGACAGTCTCCCGCACGCAGCCAGTTTCCCATCTCTGGTGGATGTCGTTGTACTCAACTCTCTACATTCCCACAAGTACAAGTTAACCAATGAATAGAGTCTCGGCTGCTGTCGCGCTTCCTGCCAAATGGACCACTTGGAAGTACTCCACCAATTGCGCTCAATCGTAGCCTTCAAGTGCCTCTCCAAACTCTCTCAATAATGGCCTCCCAGTGCCTCTCTGAGTTCACTCAATTTCGGTCTTCAAGTGCATCTCTGGGATCTCTCAATCTCGGTCTCCAGGTGTATCTCGGAGTTCACTCGATCCCGGCCTCCAAGTGCATCTCTCAACGTGCTTGATCATGGCCTCCAAGTACATCGTTAATGAGCAACAGCGGGTGTACGGAGATACAGGAGAAACGGCGGTTGACTGAGCGATGGGGAGTACATATTCCGGAGACCCCGCGGTAGATAGACAACATCTCATGTTCATCTCATCTTATCATACTACGAAAATTACACTCTATCTTTCCCAGCTTTTGGTTTCACTCGCTCGTTCGGAGATGTCGTGGATCTACGCAATTGTGTCGAGCCTCACAGCCCGGTAATATCATATCTTCTCACTTTCTTCCTAGGCTTCTCGAGCTAGAACCTCAGATTATGCTCCACTACCATCTGTGGCCAGATTGACCGTATGTATATATATAGAGATACTTGAATGATGCATTGCATATCATGAGATAGCGAATCTTGTGACTGGAATGAAAACAAATATGTTAGAAGAAATGCGGTGAGCTTATGGAACCCTTCATGTGGCTTCCGGACCGATTTACATTTTGCTGATGTACCCAATGAACCCATTCTGAGGTATGGTCACAATTGGCCACAATGCCAGTGGTTGTTCACAATTTGATACCCACAAAGCAAGCAGAAATGGCGAAACAGCGATCAGAGGGCGATATGCAACAGGACTAGTCGTATTGCCGCCAGGTGCGCAGTAGTCTGCCATCGGGGTGTCTCTGTTGGCTCAGACGGAGCTATTACGCCCGGACGGAAATGTGTTTACCTTATTCAACACGTTTCGTGGGGGCTCAGCAAGGTACACAGCAATGCACCGCATTGCATTGTCCCTAAATTCAGTTCTCAATGGTCTCTCTGTGCAATAGGTCTCTTTATACATCTTCACAAGTATTCATGCAATGTCTCACAGGTCTTACACTTTTCCCCGCTCATTGCTCTAGAGTATTTACTTATAACAGGGGTTTTGCCCTTACAATGACGCAATGTGTGACAGTCTGTCAAGTCGACAAATGCATTTGTCAAATTCCTACTATGATGTCTCATTCAGAATCTTTGAATACCGTATTGAGACAGGTTATGATATCGTCCAAGAATGAATTTATCTTTATTCGTGATTTGAGCAACCTCAATTTAGATATCTTAGTTAATTGTCAGGGGGCTTCTAGAAATGTGGGCTCAAAGCATTGTATTGCTTGGAAGCTCTGCAGACATGTGCTTTCATCGCGATGCAATTTACATTGTGGAATTGAAGAGACCGGCATCCCTGGCTTCATATTGATTGTGTGTCATCAAGTTCATCTCCATCTATCAGAACATGGAACCAGCTCAGTGGGGACACATTTGCTGGCCAAAGAGCACATCACAAAGTTATTCCAATTACACAGCTGGAAGTCGCTAAAATGACTCATTCAACGGTCAAAGGAAGTATTTTTGCCATACTAAAGTGGCAAGGAAGTCGATGAACTTCAAATGTAAGTTTGCAAAGGAAATTCATATTTGACATGTAGATTGAAGCTATATTGACTGAATCGACAGAAAGAACGGTCCAACCTGGAAACTATTCACTTTGTAAAAGCCACATTTCACAACGACAGCTGGAATCGTGTACTCATGTTAAAATATATTTGGCCATACATTCCACGAAACACAATATCTTGGCATTAGCTACAACGGCCATATGATGTATTCCAAAGCTAATAGGTGGTACCGTCTGCCTGCACTCTGAGCAGCATTTGCTGGAGGGAATAACCCCTGATAGTGGGTGCAATTAAGATGCAAATGGTGTGAAGATATAAAGTTTGTTCAGCTTGAAACATAGGGATATTGACATACAAATCAAGGATCACGTCACGTCAGTCATTACATGTGATCTGGATAGAAATTTTGCACAGCGAGAATGCTATCTTGATCTTGCGGAGGATGATAGACAATTCATTTTCCATTTCGAAAGCTCATTATAGACAATATACACTGGGTCAACAAGCTGTAACAACACTAGCGGTCCATGTGAAAGATGTTCCTGATCATTGTGAGCTTACTGACTGTTGTGAACTCGGCATTACAACTGATAACTCGTTTCAGAATTACTTGATAACTTGAGAACTGCAATCAAGACTGGAGCCCTCCGGAATTGTATGGCCTGCATTCAAATCCTGTATACCATGCACAATGCACCTCATACAGCTGGCTTACAGTGCATTCAGCAGGAGGTTAACTGGCATAGGCCAGAGGAAGACTTGGAAAGCCCATGAGCGCGATTAGCTATGTGCCAATACTGAAAGGATAGGCATCGGAAATAGTCAATGACTTCGGAATGAGGGCAACGCTACAATGCATAATGTGTCGGCCATGAGATCACGATTAACAAACATAATATGTAAAGTACATATTTTAAGACATTTTGAAAGTTCTGAAATTGACCTTCATATAGCAGCAGATGATTGCTGCATTGACTACACTGACTCTGGGTCGAAGAAATGAGTTCATTGATTGTCACACATCCGATGTACTTATTGTTACGGGGGTGCTTCCAGCTGAAGTATCTATACTTAATTATATCCGGAGATACTTCTAAGCAAGTACTAGGTACACTGCCGCAGATTCTATTTCTTATTAAATCTTTTCTTATTTCTTAGGAAAGGTTGCTGTTCCTTTCTCTAATCTTTTCCAACGGAAGCAATCTAGAGTCTTATGGATTCCTTTCCGGTCTCGTGGCCAAGCACAACGCTGACACTCTCCGGCAGCCATCCTTCGTCGGAGCTCAGAGCCGTCAATTCCTTCGGTCTGATTTTTAAATGACCTAGCCGCTTTATTTACCGCTTTGTTTGCCTCTTTGTTTGATTGTCGTTTGATAACTCTACTAGCCTGTCGATTTTTCCGTCCAAGAGCCTTTCTTTCCTGTTTGGACTGTTCAAGAAGAAATAACTCGCAATTCTCGATCACTTCGTTATGAATATCGGTCTCTGTCGTAGTAATCCATTCCCTTCCAGAATCAATATAACTATTATCTGAAGCTTGAATTCTACCCACTCGATCAGGATGTATATGCAGATCCTCTTCAATGGATTCGTCGTGTGGAATACCCATCGACTCTACTTCGATGGCCAGGTTGAGTTGTTCCTCTGACCTCCCCAAATCGCTGCGAGCCTTAAGATTATCGATATAAATAACCAATCCCTACTGCAATCCGATAATCGAAGATATCCACCAAATACTTTGTGCCAGGAATACATAACGATTATCTCTGGCGAAAGATATAATCTTCTCCAGAGCGTAAACTATAACGTCGTTGTCATTTTGAAAGGTACTAGTCATTTGCAAGATAATACTTATCGGTGCGGGGCTGCTGCTACACAAAGCTACTAGATTTTATATAATAATAGATAAATATAGGTATCATAAAAACTTAATAAGAAATAACGGTTTTTATTCCGCTGGTAGGTCTCGCTAATTGTTTCGCTGCTAGAGCTTGTCCTTCTCTTTGTCGGAACAATGTGACCTCTTTATAGAAAGTTCCTTGGGATGTTACGCATGCGCACCGACATTTCCTTTCCATGATTCAGATAGCAACATGCTTTGTGTCTTACTCTCATGACACTCCATGTGCTCTCTTTGGCAGTAACTGGATTTCCAAATGAACGAGCATGGTAGAGATTGCCACGAATCCCTAAGGTTATCGTGTTCATGCAGGTGAGGTATTAAAGCTTGACACTACTGATAAGAATCAGCCCACCTGCACGATATCATAATCAGGTCATAACTTCAACTTGGACATCTCACACTCGTATGGTGCAGTGATCGGGAACGCTGCCGACATACCATCCAGATGTCTTCGAGCTGATCGATACTGTAGTATGATTGCATCATAGGTTTAGGTGGCAGTCAACCACAACTATGCCGATGTTGATTAATGACACGTCTTCTTGATATTACTATCAACATCCTTGCAGTTGCCATTCCGTCACAAGCCACTCTGCGGGGATGCAATAGGCCTCATATCAACAGCCAATGTCATAATCCCTCAATCACGCCGCTGCTCAGGCCGGGACCATTCCCTTTGACTGGGGAGTGCCCAGTGCTCCAACCTCGCATAAGAGATTGGTCTTAAGATCCCACGTACTAGCTGCAACTAACGATTGCCGTGTTTGCGGGGCGAACTCCTTTGCTCTATCCGATCAGACATAATCGCTCTTGTGTCGGAAGATGAATCTGGTTTGAAAATAACACGCTCAGCAGGGTTGTAAGCCCATTCGATCTAGCAGTGTTATCGCATCATCAGAAATGAATCCACTAAGCCGAGGCTTATTCAATCAAGATGAGTACAACTCATACCCAGCTAAAGGTATTCACGACTGAAAGTTCTGAGGATGCTTAGGGTAGACGTTATGGATGTCAGATGACCCGACAGTGACTGACAAGTACCCGTCATTGGTTATCTCAGGATACATATACTCTGTGAAGGGAGAACCCCTAACACGTATCGCAGTAATACAGAGTATGGATGTGAATAAACAGTGGCATTAGAAAGTGGAGTTGGGTGTGCGAGTCTACTAATCATGGGAATTCACCCATGAGTGGCTCAAGATTCCCAAATATTGTAAATTCCAGCTATTATTCAGAAACCAGGATCGATGCACCATCGTCAAGTTTGTCATGGAAGTTTTAACACCATTGTTATACTGGACCCTGTGGAAGTCAAATTCGCACATGGTTAGTCCGCATCAAAATATCATTGCCCACAATGACATATTCAATGCAGAGGATGGTGTCATGTGAGCTCCAGCTAAGAAGAAAAGTAATTGGAAGGAAGATTTATATTTTGCGGCAAAGATTGCGCAACGACAGCTGTACAAATAGTATGCGGTTGGTTCTTCAATGATGGGTATGTATCTGATTTCAGCATACATTCTCAATCCTATCCGGAAGTTGCGCTTATATAGCATGCAGGACAAGGGACTGGATATTAATCTTGCGAACTAGACTTCTCATACTACCCAATACCAAGTGGAATTGCTGAAATATGTGTAGAATGAATAATGTGCCAAACATAGACGTTAGCTTATCGTTTAACCTGAAAGTGTACCGAGCAACAATCTCTTCATCTGTGCACTGGCCTCTAGATCTAGTCAATCATGTCATGATCCATATGATTTGTACAGCGATGATGAAGAATACTTACAGCTTAAAAATCTCGCTGAAATGCCAGGTGGACGAAGCGATGGCCAATGATTCCACAAGTACAGCAATGGACCTGCCCGGACTGGGTCAGTCCAAGTCTGTTCCAATCCAGTCCGAGAAGTTGTTAGACCGGGCTCGGACCAACGCCCTATTTTTCGGGACCTGGCCTGAACCGGCCAGGAGGACTTTGGACCAGTCCACCAGGGCCGAATCGGCCCCAATACGCTGGGGGTTACATTTATGCTCAGTCATCAAATAGACCCATAAATGATTCCTCACTTGTCATTCGCAAGTCGCCATGCTCACCTCACCCCTCACCACCTGCCACTTGCCACTCACCACTCACCACTCTGCTCTACTGAGTCACTGAATAGATTCATCAATGATTGCTCACTTGCCATCTGCCAGTCACCACTCTCCACTACGCACCACTTGCCATGCCGAATTTCACTACGTTATCTCTGCAGGACCCTCATTTGTAAACTGTATATATAGTGCAAAGGTATTGATTTGGAAATCACGGTATGCATCAAGCAGGAGCTCACTGATCATGCTTTACAGTCAGAATAATTGTTCCATTTTACATATAAGTGTAATTATGTACAAAAAGATCCATGGATATCGGTGGATGACCACTGGGGACGACTCTTCACTATCACCGTCTGTTCTTTCTGACTGTCCCCATCATCCCTCAGAAAGACGGCATTGTTTCCGTCTTACCCTTGGACAGACGGGAGGGTTGAATTCACCGGTATGCACATCAATTGCTTTCTTTTGGTACGGTTTGGTTGCTCATGATGGTGCTTGCTAGCGATGGGGAGTGGGGGGGTTAGGTTGCTTCTGGTGGTGATTGCTAGCAGCGGGCAGATGTTATGAAATGATGTTGTTTCTGGGTTAGGATTGCAGAGCTTACAATTTCACTTCTTTAGTTTTTTGATCTACTTCGAAATTGAGAAATACTCCCCTGTTTGGTCCGGTCCACAGCAAGCCCATCCAGTCCATGACTGCCAGTCTGGGGCCCGGCCCAGTCCGACCTTGCGGATGGACAAGACCGGACCGAGCCCTACCCCAGACTGGGTCCGTCCGGAAAGGTGGAATGATTAGCGATCGTGTTGCACTCTTATTGATTGCGACAAGGAGCCGTCTGCATTCACTGCCTGAATTCCGAAAATAATGGGTGCAAATTATTCTGAATGTCAATGCATAACACTCCCACCCTGTGGAGAATAGAAGTATATTTTGTATGCCAGATATCACTGACTGGTGTGGTCAACAGGAGAAAACACACTCAAACATTGCTGATTTCTCTATTGCGGAATGGGACTTATTCCCTATCATACCATGTGGTGTCGGAGTGGAGGGTAGTCATTCCCTTGTGCAAGACGTCACTGGCTGGAGGCAGTCAACAGTGACACACAAGACCATTCTTGAAGAAGTAGTTGTAAGGCAGTTTGGCCGAGACGATTCCGGGATATTGGGTGGCAATAATGCCGCACTGAATACAGCAAAAACTGAACATAACTTTGTAATGAAGAGAGTGGTGGGAGAAAGAAAATCGCGCTGAATGGCTATTGTGCACAGCTGTTTGGTGATGTCGCAGGGCAGTCTAAACGTTTGTGCGACAAAGAAAGAATCTTGCACTCGAAACAAGAAAACATCAGCGATGGCCGCTTGCACATTGCATTCCTGGATGGTGGGTAAGGAGGCATGTTGTCGGATTCAGAATTGTCCTCTTCATGATCAGTGTAATTGTCGGGTATAGTGCTGAGATCACCATGGAGATCGTTGTCGTGAATAGATAGTGTGCTGACCATGCCGCTGCGAGGATGTGGAGGAGGAGGAGAAGTGCGGCGGCATCTTGTAATGATTTAAAAAGGTGGCGAGTGATAACTATGAAGAAATTGCAGGAGTGACTAAAGGAAATATGAATAAGTGTAGAGTAAATGAATTGAAGCATTGAGTGAAGGAAAGAAAGCGTTGATATGACTAAAAGAATCACTGTGATGTGTCTTGTGATCCAGTCAACAATTGAAGGATCGTGGCATGTCCCGCCACATACAATTCACACTGCTTGGATGGACGGAAAGTCAGAACTCTGAATGGTATGTGACCGGCACACTGCTGGGTTGTTGATTGGCTTCCTCTGACGAAGATTGTTATCGCAATGAGCCCAAAAGCCATTGTGTTTCACTACTCAGTCTTGGTAACTTTCACTGGGAAACGATACCGAAGTACCGATTGAATGCCAGCCATACATTGAGTCCTATCGCTGCCACCATGCCTTTCCCAGAAATGAATATCTGAACGATTAATCCCAACATCGTGAACACCCAACATAGCCCTTCATGCCTGAATCTGAATGATGTAATAATAAAATCAACAAAACACCGAAAAGAGACCCAAGACGTCACGAAGAAACTCCAAATTATCACACATCTGTCCACTCTTGAATGGGCCAGAAAAATACCCACCCACAATGCAAAGCCTTGAACAACTGTCCAACAAGTGTATACCATCCTCAGAACGACTGATTTGCAGCTAGGGGGCTGCTTTGTACGGGTCGTATTGGCTGCAGAGCGTGCAGCGGGAGGATCAACAATGCGATTGGGCTCACGTAGCAGAGTAGTGTTAGCAACGGGTCCGGGTATGGGTCGGAACTGACCCGTTTCCAAATTAGCGGTCCGGGTCGTCAACAGACCCAAAGCGTCAATTCGGGTACGGTTCGATGGATATCTTACAACCCGTCTGAAATGGGTGGGTTGTCAGCTGGGTTTGAAGCAGTTCCATCTGTAGATTTGTATAATCCTCTTGTTTTTGCTGTATAATAATAGTATCTTATCAAAATCGCATTTTCAACATCCAACAATGACTTTTTGCATGTTTTGCACACTGCAATATTGATTATTTTAGAATCAGTATTTTTCCTTGTCTGTTTTGGGTATCTACATTACAAGGCTGTGAATAGTTCGGTTACGAACTCTTATATCTGCGCGATACCCGGATTACCCTTTATGCAATACCAAAACTCACTGAGGCTGGGGTGACACTCTTTTCATGATGGGGTAAAGAAGAAATGTTGTACTATTTTGGCCGAAAAGGTGGTCATTACTTGAGATATGAATCTGTACCACCAGGCGACATTCAGATTAACCGAAATGCAAGAGTAAGAATCGTTCACACTCCGTTGACGCTCCATTGTGGCTCATTCTCAGAATGGTGCTGTGACGGTGTCGCTTCCTATTTTGCCTATAAAGGCTGGCAGTACTATGGTAATATGTATTCGCGACCAAGTTGAACCAGAATTTCCTTACTGACGTGACTAAAATTCTTGACCCTTTGTTGACGCCCATTTTCTGAATGGAGCAGGGACCGTGTCGCTGTCTTTTGTGCCCATAAAGGCTTCCAATACGTTGGCTATTTGTATTCACGAGCAAATTGAATTTCAATTAACTCATTTACATGACCAGAATTCTTTGACACTCCGTTGACGCTCATTTTCAGAATGGGGAAGTGACTGGGTTGCTATCTGTTTTGCCTATAAATACTGCCAACACGTTGGTTTTGAATGGCAGAGACCAAATCAATACTGAATTACCCTACTGACAAGACCAAAAATCGTTGACGCTCTGTTGACGCTCATTCCCAGAATGGAGACAGTGACCGAGTCGCTATCTGTTTTGCCTAGAAAGACTGCTGTTAGGGGTTCTCCCTTAGCAGTGATAATGGGACTTGATGCGGTCGGATAGCACATACCACGCTAAGACCTACAGGCATGCGGCCCAGTGATATGCCTTTTACCCGGGGTTCATATCAGTCATGAGAAGTGCCTGAGGTTGTCAGTCGATGGTAGATCGAGACACCAAGGGAGCTTCTTTCATTTCCCAGAAACTATGCGGGGCATGCTTGTGAGCAAGCACGGCAGTTGTTAGTTAATGCGAGTAAGAG
>Ga0307515_10005336_pt1 | contig 26118 bp, 11 predicted proteins | sample 17_EM_MG_FD_194513 | JGI IMG/M metagenome (GOLD analysis project Ga0307515, IMG submission 194513) | Populus trichocarpa ectomycorrhiza microbial communities from riparian zone in the Pacific Northwest, United States - 17_EM | ecosystem: Host-associated > Plants > Roots > Unclassified | place... | reverse complement strand
AAAAATATGAGTTTAAGTTGATATCGGCTATTTGGGAAGAAGGGGTTCGAGTGTTGAAATTTTGGAAATTGTTCTTTTTTCTTTTATACCCACCTTCGATATTATCAACCTTCAAAACCTTTTTCAATGAGTGCAGAGATTCTTCCACTCCGTATTCCTTGCTCAATACGCTCAACTACTACCACAACATCAATAAACTGCTTAGATGAACTACTCATTACAAGCTCATAATAGGGTGCTTTGAGGGTATTACAAAACAAGGTGACCATCTCTTTATCTAAAAGTATGCGATGTACTTGGCGGCCAAATCTCTCCATCATTAAGCATATTCATGTGTAATGTCTTTATCACTCCTTTCTAGAAAAGACAGATTAGACCTGTTAGGAGAAATTCCCATTTTGTATTTGTATTGCTTAATGAAAGCCTCTACAAGATCTTTCCACCTCCAGATTCTCATGTTATCCAGCCTAATGTATCAGCTTCATTCAAGCTATCTTGAAAGAAGTGCATTAATGGTTTTTCATCATGCATAACCTCTATCATCATATTACAGTAGGATCTGAGATAAGTGGAAAGGTATAGAGTTCTAGTATACTTTATGAATTCAGGTATGTGGAATTTCTTCAGCACGACCATATTTGGAACAAGGCACATCTTGGCATCTTAGACATGATCATATAAGTCAATACCTTCAATTACCGTTACTATTGCATTTAATGTTGTTATCTTATCATACTTTTCATCCTTAGAGTATTTTATTTTTTCAGATTCATTAGCAGATGCATCCACAACTATTAGGGTTGGTCTAGGCATAGTCGACTACATGAATGCCATATTGCAGTGGGATTCTTGACCTTGACCTTGACCACCTATCTTTTCTTTAGGTTAGATTGTAGTCTGAGCTTAGGCAAAGGTCACAGGCTGATTAGATGAGCCTTCACTAGATATGTTTTTAAAAATTTGCTCGAGTGGGCTGGTAATGCAAGCCATGTTGAGTTTTAAGGCGTAACATCTTCCATAATCACAAGGAATCATCACTTGGCATTTTATGAATATTAGAATTTTTAGGGTAACATATATATATGCGAGCGAGCGCAAATACTCAAATTATCTAAAAATAGTAAAATATAATCAAATCAATAATGTCTATGACATAATAAAAGAAACTAATAGGACATCATAAGTTTACATAAGAGATCGAATTCAAATGACATAATCTTCAAAACAATTAACATTTAGTTATAGAACCCATTATAGTGTAAAAGGGGCATCTATTACATGTTCATTCAAAATTATTAAAAAGTCATTCTAGTTATCTATAATTTGGCTCGTGACTGTGAGGTAACTGTAATTAATTTATAAATAATAATTAATTTTACAACATGTAGATTATCAAATAGACATAACAATGCATTTAGATCGTAAACTTAACATTATCAATATTTATTTATTAATAATCAGTAGAATTCTTTCATTAATCTACAATATTCATTCACAACATCAAAATTGCTTGTTTATTATCAACTTAATATAATCATCCCATTCCTGTAAATTACCCCTCACCAGATATCAATTTTTTAAAACCCAATATTTCCAGGTAATACCCAATACCAGGTAACTCTTTCCTTCACCCATGTCTAGGTGTTATTCCCACTTCCAGGAATCTGAATTTATTGCCCAACACTAGGCATTATTCCCTCTTACAGGAATCCGAATTCATTGCCCATTACCGGGCATTATTGATTAGTACTTAAAAGTACATTTTTATCAAGGTTTTATATCATCATATTGCATTTAAAGTATCATTAAATTCCCTAACTTGAGCATGTTTTATAATAGCAAGTACGATAACATAAGATATCTTTAATTTATGATAAATGCTCATTTTGAATGCAGGCATATCTCACAATTTAAAGGATTGATTGATGTGTTTAACTATTGAAAGTGAAAAGACAAAGAGAGGGCTAAGCTTAAAGAAGAGATGTTTGTTCAATTCAAACTGGAACACCATTTGGTTATTGGATCATAAATAAAGCTGTAGAACTTGAATTTAGGTCTAGTTTATATGGATAGAAAGCTAAGACATAGGCTTAAAACTTTCATGAAGAGTTCAAGATTCAAAAGGGTCGTTTTAGAGTTCAAATTGTAACAACAAATGAGAAGTCTGAATTTGTCTTACGGCCCAGACATTGTTCGGTGTTTGAGATATATCTTGAGTTATAGAAATCTAAATGAGCTCATTCTTGTTTTGTTGGAAAGATGAGACAAATTCCCAGAACTTTTATGCAAAAGATCAGTTCAAATTCTGATGTTAGCAATGACGTTTTGGCCTTACAAGTCAAGGGTTGGCCACCAACTCTTTTGTTAATCATCAAATCAATAGGTCTGAATTTTAGCCTATGAAAGGAGGCATTTGTCATGCATTTGGGCATCTTGGTTTTAAGATCAAGATCTTGCTTTTGTTCTCTTTCTTTGTAATTTTGTAATGTTTAAGTTCTGCTTTCATTAATCTCTTGTTTATGTTTTTCATCATAACTATGTTCTTATCTAGTCTATTTATGTTTCTCTTGTTCATAATGTTTAGTTAAGTTTATTATGTCAAGTGAAAAAGTTACACTAATGGTGTAAGAATAAGTATAGTATAAACTCAACATAGACTTTAATATTTGATACTAACATGCTTTGTATTTGTTATCTTACTCACTCATAATACCTTGCTTGTTAAATGGTTAATCTATATTTGTGTTGAACAACCCTTGGTACAACAAATACTTGATCATTTCATAGCCAACTGTATGGTATAATCAACACATGTGCTATGAAAAGAACTTGATTTGTTGTTAACATAAGTTATCATCATGAATACCTGACAACATTTACAAGTATTGGCATTACTCAAATAACATAATTAATATAATCATGTTAATAATTTATAATTTGATTGGAACCTCCTTTATGTGTGGTTTTCAATGGAGAAATAAAAGGAGTTTATATTATACTTATTTGAAATACCATTAGTGGATCCTCTAACCTTGACAATTTGTTTAAATCCTTACATCAATATCACATCTCAAAGCTCTCTTCAAATCTTTTCTTTTATTTATGATTTATATAGTTGATCTCCCTATGGATCGATCCCGGTCTTGTCGGGTTATTTAATACTTCGACACTCCTGCACTTGGGATAAGACATCATTCATTTGATCGTGTCAATTATTCCCTCTTTCGAGAACCTAAATTCATCACCCATTATCAGGCAATATTCCATCTTTTAGGATTTTGAATTCTTTGCCCATTATCGGGCATTAGTCTCAATACCAAGAAACTAATTCCTATGCCTTTTACCGAACATTAGTCTCATTATTGGGAAACTAATTCCTTCGCTTTTAGCCATAATTTTAACATGATATAATATTACATTTTCAATAAGCTATTACAATAAACTAAGTAGGAAAATGTTGGTGTGTATAACACCTACCTGCTGTCACGACTCAAGTAGTACCTCCCTACTACTGCACAGCTCTTGTGACCTCTCTTATATCAACATGTTTTCCACATTATTTTTCAATGTATGTTCATTCCACACACACACACACACACACACACACACATATGCACATTCAAATTTCTTCTTTATATTCACTACCAGATTAAGTCTCACATCAAAACAACTTTTTAAATAAGGTAACTAACCAATCCTGGTCAATTTAGACTATTCGTTCAAAGATATCGTCTCTCATTTACATCACAATTATAATCATTAAAAAAATAGTTTTCATTATAACTTATCTTCTCCGTCAACCAGACTAAATTTAGATTGAAGAAGGGAAGACTTGATTCAACCTTTAATGCACCTAATTTACTCAATATCACAACTCGGCGAAACTATCCAGCATAGTTCTCACCCTAACACCTCTCAAAGTTTTGTCCATATCTGAGGTTTTATAACTTCAAATTACACAATATCAGTTTCGTTGGAAAGTTAATGTCCCTTGCTAAAACTTCTATGAAGAAATTAATTCCAAATATCATCATTTTCATGCCTTAAACTCCTCTGAAAGTCAAGGGACGAAACTGTCCAGTTTTTCATCCATGAAGTACACAAACAACAAAATATTTCACGCACCTTCTCATTATTCAAACCAGCATTTTTCTCTTATATATCTTACAATATCTCTAATTTCAACCTTATATGGTCCATCAAACCAACTTACATTTTATTTAAAATAATTAAAACTACTTCATGGAAGATATGAATTAACGATATTTATAATTACATTACGTTTCATATGTCGCAATCATCCGTGTATTTCTCTTTCAATTATTTCTTCTTTGGCTAACACTACCGCCTCTTTTTTTATCATAATTAATTCTTGACTTTTTTAATCAATTCTCCCTTACATGAAAAGTCAAACATTACCCAATATTGTTTTACCTTTCAAAGCACCAATCCGCCCTAAATTCTAAATTCTCAACATTATAATATTTCAATCACACTTTAAATTGTAACTAAATTCTTTCAAAATCACTTTCCTCACACAATTATACATTATTAGTTCACCACAATTTCACTTAACAACATAGAAATCTACTTCAAGCAATTTGGTCCTTTAGTGGCCGGCCATTGGACCCTTAAGAATCTCATGATTTTCTTCATTATTTTTACCTAATCTCACACCCAACACAACCTAATCTAATCCAATTTGTTCAATTTATAGTCAAATTATATTTTCCCCATATTTTCACCATAAACCTTAGCATTAATTTCATTAATCCACCTCAATTGTTATCCATTTCATATGAAATTTCTAGATTAGATTTAGAACTCCTTATCGAATGATAATCTTTGAATCTCAACCAGTTGAAAATTTATAAATCCCCTCTTAAATGCCCTTGTTGTTGTGATAGTGTTTTGTTTTCCCCCTTGATTTCCTTCATTTTTCTCTCTTGTTTAAGTGTTTAAGGGTGTGGTGGTGAGTGTTTCTATCAATCCCCCTCTAAATCCCTTGATTATCTAATGTTTTCTCTAAGAATGTTTTAAGAAAAACCAAATATTTCTCCCTTCTTGTATTCCAGTTGCAACCGGCCATGAAGAAAGAGAGAGAGCTTACTTTTATATGTGTTTTCATCATTATTTACACTTTAGCCCCTCCTTTACATATAATCTTAATTTGTCCCTAAAGATTCTAGTTAATTTTTCTCCCTTGTTAACAAGTGTCTCATCACTTTTTTATATATATATTTCAATTTCATTCTTAACATAAATTTTTAATTTTCCTAAATCTTAATTTAACCCATTTTATTTCCAGGTTAGATTTATTTATTTTAACTAGGAGTTTACATAAAGAGTCCAACTTCCCTTGAAAATGAGCATCACAAGGGGCACGTTCTTTATCTTCCATGTTTCTTCGTTGAATTCTAGTGTTGTAGATTCTGCATGTTTGGATTTTATAGGAACCTATATTCAACCTTCATATGCATATATGACATTTAAAACCTCAAAGCATGTATGCATGTATGCTTATGTATGAATGAAAATGGACATGTACATCGAATATGGATTAGCCTGTTAAAATCCTGCAGAGTTCAAGATTTGTTATCAGGTTTGCCTTAATTGAAAATGAATTATTCAAACATTCTAAAGGTAGGTTCTAGTCATTACATGAGGGGTAGGCTTACTACTTTGTGTCAAAATGATTTATGATCTGCCCAATGACTACCTCTCGTGAAGGCAGTATGAGAGTTTACAAGGAATGGTTAGGGCAGGGAATGACCGCTAATACCAAGTAAACACTCATATTATAGTCAGATGTTTTATAAATATGAACCTGACTAAAAGTCATAAGGCAGACCGATAATCCCCCACCTAACTTAGAATTGGGTTTATACTCTTAGAAATGCATGAGGGCATGAATCCATATTCGATGTACTTATGCATGAACAAGTTGTAAGAATTGCATGCTAAAATTAAATCACACAGACCAATAAATAAATAGGACACATCAAACAAACAATAAGCTTATTCTAACCAGAGATGTCTTTAATGAAGTCATCATCCTGTCGTGGTGTGCACGGCGTTGAATGATGGATCTACCTCCTGAGTTGAAGGGCTTTTGGATTTGTTGGACTTAATAATAAAATTATGATTTGAAGAAGTCGCCACCTAATATTATAGTCACTAGAAAAGCCTGCTAGTCTGCAAGATTTTAGGTAAGGAGACTAGTTGTGCATGAATAAGATGCATCATTCTCAGTACACCCTATATATGGTAAGCTCCATTATTGATTGATTGTTTTTCTTTAGGTCATGTTTATATTCGTTGGTCTGTTTAAGACCCAAGGAAGGTCCTCATCATTAAGGATATCCTTGTCTTATAGATTTGAGGTAGATCCTCCTTAGTAAGGAGGTCTCAATCTTTGTGGGCTCAAAATAAATCCCCTTTAATAAGGAGATCTTTGTCTCATCAGGCTACAACATAATCATTCTAAGGATCACATCTTAATAGTGTATTTATTTCTATTTTGTATCTTTAATACCTGGGATATACTTTACAGTGTAATTTTAGACCCTTAAATATTATAGTCTACAATTAATTCCTAACATTTTCTATTTGTCTATTCATTTAATATAATACTGGGAATATGCATTACATTATAAAAGTCACACACCAAATATTAATTAAACAAATTGATTCCTGTGGCGTTTTTTAAATTTTAGTCAAATCCTAATGGATAATCACAAACTTGTTATGATACCCATTAATTGGTTTTTGTGTTTAAAGTACGATAAAAATATAAAATATGCATGAAAGATTTTAGAATTTGGTTGTATGCACACAAATTAAAACATCTTTTTGCTTTTTTTAAATAAATAATTTTTTTATTTTTTTGTATTTTTCCAAATTTGTGAAGAAAAAAACAAGTATATTTAATATTAGGTTAGTATCTTACAATGTAAGTTTACAGCCCAAGAACACATTTAAACCAGCCCCAAACACCCTACCTCATTCAAGAGGGGTATAAATGCATGGGGAGAGAGAGAGAGAGAGAGAGAGAGAGAGAGAGAGAGAAAGAGAGAGAGGGTGACCCTTGCTTTTCCCCAAAACCAGCCAGCTACATACAACAGACCCTCTCCTTCTTTTCTAAAGAGCAGACCCTCAACTCAGCTGCATGCACTCTCTTGCACCTTAGAGAGGAAAAGAGAGTTAAAGAGAACCGTAAATGGCCAAAACCATAGTATAAAGAGGAGTGTAGGAGGTCGGCCAGTGCTGTTGGAGAAGGAAGGAAGGAAGGAAGGAAAACAAAAGTAAAGAGGAAGAAAAAAAAGAAAACCGAGGGTTAAAGGGAAGAAAACTGTAAATCCCTTCTTAAAGCTACTGAAAAATTATAAGGTATTAACCAAACCTCCTTCCCCACCTATTCTTAAGACTTTGGGACCAAAAAGATGAAGGAAACCCCAAGTAGATGACCTAAGATCTTTACACCAACTGCAAAGGAAAACTGAACTAAAGAATGCATAAAAATAGGGATGAATGGGGGCTAAATTCCAAAACACTTAACAAAGAAAAATGAATAATTTGAATGGACAAAACTTGGTAGAGGGTCGCAATAGCTGAAGGGCAGGACAGAATGTGTTATGTGATGAAATGCATGAAAATGACATTTTTGAACTCCTAAGATCATATTCAAACTAAAACAGAATGCATGTGGATGACTGATGCTTTGATTTTTCACATATGATGGAAGAACTTACATTAAATGTGTAAAGAAATGATGCAATGCATAAGGTGTGATTCTGCTGGATTCCTAAGAGCATTTTATGTGCTGGAACTGAAATGTATGTGGATGTTCATACTTGAATTTGTGTGATTCTGCTGGATTCTAAGAACAATTTGTGTGCTGAAACCAAAATGATGTTGATGTTCTTGCTTCAATTTTGAGATGGAAAGGTTGCAGCATGATTTCGTGACTATACTTGTGGTAAAAATGAAATAGAATCTTTATGTCTTGTAAAATTGTTATCACTTGTGTTGATGCATTGCCATGATACAAATGTTAATGTGAGAATGCATGGTAGTAGCAATGCTAGATGTCGATGTTAGAAGGAATGAATTTGGAAAACCTTCTAAATGAACATGTGTTAATGTTTGTGCTGTTTGATGATAATGGAGTGTGATTCGGTGAGGTTCTATATCCACCTAGGGTGAGAAACATTGGTAGAGGGAAGCCTAACATAAGACTTACGCCTGGCTGAAGGGAAGAAGTGATACCAAAAACTACTTCATCATCAGTGCTGATTTCTAAATCAACAGCGACAGGGGTTGCATTGATGATTTATGAGTCTGCAGCAACTCAGTTTTCTTCAACAATTTTTGCTTCAGCCGTAAACTGTGTTGCATTGATGATTTTTGAGTCGGTAGCCACTCGGTTTTCATCAATGATTTCTGATTCAGTAGTAGCCCATGTGGGCTGGAGATTTCTGCCAATTATGTTATCCCCAACAAATCATTTTTTGTTGTTGAACTCTGTGTCACCAGTAAATCAGTTTTCATTGTCGAATTACGGTGTCTGCAGCGACCCAGTTTTCGCTACCAAATTTTGTGTTGCTAGGGAATTAGTTTTTCGCTGCCGAATTATGGTGTTAGCAACTAATAGCATTCGGAATGGATGACCGGGATGAATAGATGATTAGCTTTGGCTAATGGCATTATGAGTGGATGACTGGGATGAATAGATGATTAGCTCTGGCTAATGGCATCCGAAGCGGATGGTCGAGTTGTGATTGATAATTAGCTTCGGCTAAAGGCGTCCTAAGAGGATAGCTGGATCAAGAAGTTATGAGTTAGTTTCAAGAATTGATACATTCATGTGTACTATGTTTTATGTGTACCAAGTAAATGAAAGAACTACGATTGTTATGCTTTAAACAGAAAATAACGATAATGCTTTCCTTAAACTATTTATTTGCTTATTATTAATTATTTATAATTCTTGTAAATATTTGTACTGCAATAGGGATGTCACACCAACAAGGTGCCTAGGAACCCCATTGCACGGGACCCTACTTTTGCAAAGAATCATGTAGTCGCATTTTAAATCACGATGTATTTCGTATGAGCAAAATGTATTAATGTATAACTGTTACTCGATACTTTTGTTTAAACCCGTGAGGGAGTTAATTGAGGTTGCATAGGTTTTAGAGGCCTGTATTGGAGAAAGTCGGCAAGGGCATCGAGGTACATGCAAAAAAGAGATGGGGATTATCCCAATAGTTGACCACCACTTCTGAAGAAAAGAAAGAGCGGAGTGCTTGAGCAATACATGAAAAAAAAAAGGCCTTAATAGTGTCGCTCCACTAACAGTCAAGTGGGAGAATAATGGGGGCACAGTCTCATTCAAGGGCAAACTCTTTAGTAAGGACCTATGACTGTAAGAGTGTTGACTATACTTTTTGTATGAAATGTGGACAAATGCACCCTAGGGACTCTTCAGTTTCACTAGGGCGATGCTTTGTATGCAGAGGGGAAGGTCATAGATAAAGAAACTGCTAGTATCTAGGATAAGGGTGCCATTACTATGGCGAAAAAGGTCATTATAAGAAGGAGTGCCCCAACATGAACACTTGGCAGGTACAGAGCTATAGGCAACCGAGTCAGAGCCATCAACAGTCAGTCGCTGTGAAGAGGCCGGTGAGACCTTCTCAATCAGGGGCAAACTCCAGTCGAGGGAGGTCGAGGGCATAAAATTACCGAACCCTAGGAAGGGTCTTCCACTTAACACAAGAAGAGGTCAGGGCTTCATCGAATGTGGTGGCAGGTACGCTACTAATGAATAACCTTAATGTGTATGTGTTGTTTGACTTGGGTGCCACCCACTCATTTATTATTAGGAGAATTGTCACCAAATTGGGGATGGGAGTAGAGGTAGTAGAAAAGAGGTTTGTAATTGGAACTCCGATAGGGAACATGGTTGAAACAAATAATATGTATGTGGAAGTGGGGGTTAGTCTAGCTGGGTATGAAATAGCACTAAACTTGATTCCCTTCGAATTGCATGATTGTAACATAATTCTAGGCATGGATTGGCTGAGTAAATAGAAGGCCCTGATAGATTATTATGCTAAAACTGTTACATTCCAAATACTTGAGGGTAGGAGGATGGTTTTTAGAGAGAAAATTCTCAAACCGACCGCTTTAATATCATTTATAACAGCTCGGAAACTTCTAAGGAAAGGATGTATGGGATACCTCGCATACATTTTTAAACTCAGATGACAAAGGTCCGAGACTGAAAGATATTCCTGTGGTGAAGGAATTCCCGGATGTGTTTCCCGAGGAGCTACCGGGACTACCCCCAAAGCGAGAGGTAGAAGTGTCTATAAACACTTTCTTAGAAGTCTCACTCATAGCTCAACAACCATACCGGATGGCTCCGGAAGAATTGAATGAGCTAAAAACCCAACTACAAGAGTTATTAGACAAGGGGTTTATACGACCCAATAATTCACTTTGAGGAGCGGCGGTTCTATTCGTAAGAAAGAAAGATGGAACCCATAGACTTTGTATTGATTATCGTTAGTTGAACAAAATAACGATGAAAAATAAGTAAACGTTACCGCAGATAGATGATATATTTGATCAATTAAAGGGAGTAAGAGCATTTTTTAAAATAGATTTGAGGTCAGGGTACTATTAGATGAAGATTAAAGAGTTGGATGTACCAAAGACCGCATTGAAGACCCGTTACAGGCACTTCGAGTTTTTGGTGCTACTGTTCGGGTTGATGAATGCCCCAGCCCTCTTCATGGACTTAATGAATCGGGTTTTCCAACCATACCTTGATAAATTTATGGTGGTATTCATCGATGATATACAGGTTTACTCGAACTCCTTTGAGGAGCATGAAGGGCACTTGAGGCAAGCCTTGCAAACCTTGAGAAATCACCAGATGTATGCAGAGCTAAGTAAATGTGAATTTTAGCTGGAAAGGGTGACGTTCCTAGGATGTGTCATTTCTGCCAAAGGTGTTTTCATAGACCCCCAGAAGGTCAAAGCAGTCTTGAAATGGGAAAGATTGACTTTGTTCACTAAAATACATAGTTTCCTAGGACTTGCAGGATACTACTGGAGATTTATTGATGGGTTCTCCCTGATTGCAACCCCTTTGACATGGCTAACTAGGAAAGATAAGAAGTGGGTGTGGTTGAAAGAATATGAGGAAAGCTTCCAAGAGTTGGAGAGGAGGCTCACCACCTCTCCAGTGTTAACACTTCCCTCGAGGATCGAAGGTTTTGTAGTTTATAGTGATGCCTCGGGAAAAGGATTGGGGTGTGTCTTAATGCAATATGGGAATGTGATCGCCTATGCATCGAGATAGTTAAAAACCCATGAGGTGAATTATCTGGTGCACGACCTAGAATTAGTTGTTGTGGTATTCGCCTTGAGGATATGGAAACACTATTTGTATGGGTCTCGAACCCAAATCTTTATTGATCATAAAAGTTTGAAGTATTTGATGTAGCAAAAGGAGTTGTATATGTGACAAAAAAGGTGGATAGAATTTATTAAGGATTATGACTGCACCATAGAATACCCACCCTGTGAAGGCAAATATAGTGGCAGATGCTCTCAGTTGTAAGAATAAGGTGGATAGAATTTATTAAAGATTATGACTGCACCATAGAATAACATTATGGGAAGGTAAACGTAGTGGCAGATGCTCTCAGTTATAAGAATAAAGCCACTTTAAGTAAGCCAACATTGTGGAAGGAAGACAATTGGCGAAGTTGAAAGAGATGGCTGCAGAATTGGGTATTAGTTCAAGAGGTGGACTTTTAGCTCAACTGATAGTACGGTCAACGTATCGGGAACAAATATTATGAGCCCAAAGTAGTGACGTTGAAGGGTCCAAGATTAGGAAGAAAATGGAGAGGGGGATAGCAACTCAATTTCGAGTAACTGATGATGGATCAATGATGATGGGACACTGGTTGTACATGTCTGATGACGAGACGGTTAAATAGATGGTTCTACGAGAAGCACATGAATCCAAATTCTCCATACATCCTGGCAACACTAAGATGTATCGGGACCTAGAACATCTCTATTAGTGGTTGATTAGTACTTAAAAGTGCATTTTTATCAAGGTTTTATATCAACATTTTGCACTTGAAGTATCAATAACTCCTTAACTAAAGCATGTTTTATAATAACAAGTCTAATACTATAAGATACCTTAAATTTATGGTAAATGTTCATCTTAAATGTAGGCCTATCACATAAATGAAAGGATTTATTGATGAGTTTAAGTACTGAAATTGAAAGGACAAAGAGAGGGCCAAACTTAGAAAAGAGATGTTGGTTCAGTACAAACTGGAACACTGTTCGGTCATCGAGTCATATCTAGAGCTGTAGATCTTGGATTTAGGTATGCTTTATATGGATGGAAAGCTAAGACATAGGCCTAAAACTTTCATGGGAGTCCAAGATTTAAAAAGACCGTTTTCAAGTCCAAATTATAGCAACAACGGAGAAGTCTGAATCTGCCCTGCAGCCCAGACACTGTTCAGTGTTCATCTATATCTCGAGTTCTAGAAGTCCAAATGACCTCAATTTTTTTTTTCTGGAAAGCTGAGACAATATCCTAGAACTTTCATGATTTAAGTCAGTTCAAATTCTGACGTTATCAATGACGTTTTGTTCAGACAAGAAGATAATGATTGTCACCAAGTCAAGATGTGGCCACCCACTCAACAATTAGTCATCAAATCAATAGTTCCAAATTTTGGCCTATACAAGGAGGCATTTGCCATGCATTTAGGCATCTTGGTTTTTAGATCAAGATCATGTTCTTGCTCTCTCTTTTTCTATTTTTGTAATGCTGAAGTTTTGTTTATATTAATCTCTTGTTTATGCTTTTCATTTCATTTCCTTTACTTAGTTAACTTATATCTTATTTATGTTATTATCTTGTTTATTTATGTTTCTCTTCTTCATTATGTTTAGCTAAGTTTATTATGTCAAGGTGAAAAGGGGTTGTATCTGAAGACATGGAAATGGATGTTTTTATGTCAGCAGCAGAAGCCCAAGTTCATGGAATTGTTGTTACACTAATGGTGTAAGAATAAGTATAGTGTAAACTCAACATGGACTTTAATGTTTAATACTAACATGTTTTATATTTGTTATCTTGTTCACTTTTAATACTTTGCTTGTTAAATGGTTAATTTAGATTTATGTTGTATAACCCTTGGTACAACAAATACTTTGCACTTTCATAGCCCAAACCATATGGTATAACCGACACCTGTGCTATGAAAGGAACTTGATTTATTGTTAACATAAGTTATAATCATGAATGACTGACAACATTTACAAGTATTAGCATTATTCGAATGAGATAACTAATGTAATCATGTTAACAATTTATAATCTGATTGGAACCTCCTTTGTGTGTGGTTTCCAGTTGAAAAATAAGAGTTTATACTATACTTATTTGAAATACCATTAGTGGATCCCCTAACCTTGGCAATTGTTTTTATCATTGTTTAATCCTTATATCAATATCACATCTCAAAGCTCTCTTCAACTTATTATTATTATTATTATTATTATTATTATTATTATTATTATTATTTATAATTTATATAATTAACCTCCCTGTGGTTCGACCCCGGTCTTGCCGGGTTATTTATTACTTCGACACTCCTGCACTTGGAAGAAGACATCAATCTTTTGGTCATGTCAGTGGCCTAATATGAAAAAGAAGATAGTCCAGTATATTTCTAAATGCAAAGTATGTCAACAAGTTAAAGTTGAACACCAAAAACCAACAGGAATATTGCAACCATTACAAATTCCAGATTGAAAGTGGAAGATGATCACCATGGATTTTGTGTCAGGATTTCCCAAATAAAGGAAAGGGAATGGTGCAATTTGGGTCATCGTAGATGAAATTCACGTTATTCCTACCCATAAAGATAACCAATTCGGTAAACAAGCTTGCCAAGATTCACATAAACGATGTGGTACGGCTCCATGGGATTCCGATATCCATTGTCTCGGATCGGGATCCTAGGTTCACCTCCCGGCTTTAGCCGAGCATATAACACGCCTTGGGGATAAGATTCGATATGAGCATTGCGTTTCACCCCGAAACTAATATGGCTAGTCGGAAAACATCATCCAAGTCTTGGAAGACCTATTATAGGCATGTGTACTGGAATTTGAAGGAAACTGGGAGGAACACATAGCATTGGTGGAGTTCACATACAACAATAGTCATCAAGCAATAATAGGGATGGCCCCGTAAGAAGCCTTGTACAGGTAGGAGGTGCAGGACTCTTTTATGTTGGGAAGAAGTCAGAGACTGGAAGTTGTATGGTGCGGAATTCGTTCAGGTCACCAAAGAAAAAGTGAGAACCATCAAGGATCGTATAAAAGTCGCACAGGACAGACATAAGAAGTATGTTGATGTGAGGAGAAGACCCCTCGAGTTCAGTACGGGGAACCATGTATTCCTGAAGGTAACCCCATGGAAGAACATGTTGTAGTTTAGATTGAAAGGGAAGCTAGCTTCTCACTTTATCGAACCCCTCAAATTCTTACAGTGAATCGGGTCAGTAGCTTACAAAGTAGACTTGCCCCCGCAGTTAGCCAAGGTTCATGACGTGTTCCATGTCTCCTTATTAAGAAAGGCTGACGTGGATCCCACCTGAATCCTACCTCAAGTTCCGATAGAAGTCAAGAAAGACTTGACGCTCGAATTGAGGCCCATAAGGATACTAGATCGAGGAGTGAAGAAGCTACGGAACAAAAGGATTTGCATTGTCAGAATTTTATGGCAGAACGCCCAAATAGAAGAAGAAACTTGGGAGAGGGAGTCCGAAATGACGAAAAAGTACCCCCAATCTATTTGAACTACCAGGTATGGATTATAAAACTTCTTAAATTTCGAGGATGAAATTCATATTAAGGGGGGAGAATGTAAACACCTAATAAAAAAATTAAAAAAAAATAAAGCCAGAAAGGACTCCACTGTCGCTGCTGATTTCTGAATGGGCAGCGACACAGTTTTCATTAATGATTTCTAAGTCGGTAGTGCCGAAGTTTTCGTTGATTTTTTAGTAGGCAATGACTCAATTTTCATTGATGATTCCTGAGTCAACAATGGTTGTGTGCGCTGACGAATCCATGTGTTAGTCATGGTGTAAAACCCAATAAAAATTTAGTCTTTAGCTATAATACCCAACAGAAATTTAAGTAAAAGGCCGACTCATGCTAAGTAAAAGTTTAGGGGAGCAAACTGACCTGTCTTAAGGGAGAGATTAGAGTAGGAAAAACCAGTTTAGAGAAACCAAAGCACGAATAAGAACACATTTAAACTAGCCCCAAACACCTCACCTCATTTAAGGGGGGTGTAAATGCAAAGAGAGAGAGAGAGAGAGAGGGAGAGGGTGACCCTTGCTATTGCCCAAAACCAGCCAGGTGCATACAGCAGACCCTCTCCTTCTTTTCCAAAGAGAAAACCCTCAACTCAGTTGCATGCACTCTCTTACACATTATAGAGGAAAGGAGAGTTAAAGAGAACTGTAAATGGCCAAAACCATAGTATAAGGAGGAGTGTAGGAGGGCGGCTGATGCTGCTGGAGAAGGAAGGAAGGAAGGAAAATGAAAGTAGAGAGGAAGAGGAAGAGGAAGAAGAAGAAGAAAACTGAGGGTTGAAGGGAAGAAAACTGTAAATCCCTTCTTAAAGCTACTGAAATATCATAAGGTATGAACCAGACCTTCTTCCCCACCTATTCTTAAGGAAAACTAAACTAAAGAATGCATAAAAATAGGGATGAATGGGGGGCCAAATTCCAGAACAATTAACAAAGAAAAATGAATAATTTGAATGGACAAAACTTGGTAGAGGGTCGGCCATAGCTGAAGGGCTGGACAGAATGTGTTGTGTGATGAAATGCATGAAAATGACATTGTTGAACTCCTAAGATCATATTCAAACTAAAACATAATGCATATAGATGACTAATGCTTTGATTTTTCACATATGATGGAAGAACTTACATTAAATGTGTAAAGAATTGATGCAATGCATAAGGTGTGATTCTAGTGGATTCCTAAGAGCATTTTATGTGCTGGAACATAAATGCATGTGGATGTTGATACTTGAATTTGTGTGATTCTACTGGATTCTAAGAATAATTTGTGTGTTGGAATCGAAATGATGTTGATGTTCTTGCTTTAATTTTGAGATGGAAATAGGTTGCAGCATGATTTTATGACTATACTTGTGATAAAAATGAAATAGAATCTTTATGTTTGTAGAATTGTTATCACTTGTGTTGTTGCATTGTCATGATACAAATGTTAATGTGAGAATGCATGGTAGTAGCAATACTAGATGCCGATGTTGGAAGGAATGAATTTGGAAAACCTTGCTAAATGAACATGTGTTGATGTTTGTGTTGTTTGATGATGAATGATGAATGGAGTGTAATGGAGTGTGATTCAGTGAGGTTCTATATCCACCTAGGGTGAGAAACATTGGTAGAGGGAAGCCTAGCGTAAGCCTTACACTTGGTCGAAGGGAAGAAGTGAAACTAGAAACTACGACATCATCACTGTTGATTTCTTAATCGGCAGCGACAGGGGTTGATTTCTGAGTCGGCAACGACTCAATTTTCTTCAACAATTTTTGCGTCAGTCGTAAACCATATGCGCTGATAATTTTAACGTCAGCCGTGAAACTGTGTTGCGTTGATGATTTCTGAGTCGGTAACGACTCGGTTTTCATCAATGATTTCTGAGTTAGCAGTAGCCCATGTGGGCTAGCGATTTCTGCCAAGTACGTTGTCCCAGTGAATTAGTTTTCATTTTTGAACTCTGTGTCGCCAACAATCATTTTTCGCTGTCAAATTATGGTGTCAGCATCGAACCAGTTTCGCTGCCGAATTCTTTATTGCCAGGGAATCTGTTTTTCACTGCCTAGTTGTGGTTTTCACTGTCGAACTCTATGTCGCCAACGAATCAATTTTTGCTGCCGAATTGTGATGCCAGCAGCGAACCAGTTTTCGTTGCTGAATTGTGGTGTCAACAGTGAATCAGCTTTCATTGTCGAATTGTGGTGTCAGCTATGAACCAGTTTTTGTTGTCGAACTTTGTGTTGCTAGCGAATCAGTTTTCACTGTCAAAATGTGGTGTCAGCAGCGAATTAGTTTCGCGGCCGAATTCTGTGTTGTCAACGAATTAGTTTTCACTGCCGAATTATGTGCCACCAGTGAACCCGCTTTCGCTGTTGATTTGTTATGACAGACCTTCATAACAGAATTAACCTAAATGCTTGTAACAATTTCATTATATGATTGTGTAATATATGGAACACTTGAATGTGAACAAGTGTATCTTAAGTTATGTATAGTGACGAGTTGTGTGATTACCGAATGCAAACGTGCTGATTTGTAATCATTGATATGTTTGGTGGTACGACTGGGATCGGACCTTTGACCGGGCAAGGACCCCCCATAGGAGGAACAAGTAGGTGGTTTTCACCTTCCCCTTACATAATGCTAATCTATGAAATGTTTTATTACAAATGTCATAATATCGTGTTATTATGAATACCAAGCCGTCATGGGAGTGTTTGTTTTGTGATTGATGGTTAGTTTCGGCTAATAGCATCCTAAGTGGATGACTAGGATGAATAGATGATTAGCTTTGGCTAATGACATTCTAAGTGGATGACGTGGATGAATAGATGATTAGCTCTGGCTAATGGCATCCGAAGCAGATAGTCGGGTTGTGATTGATAATTAGCTTTGTCTAAGGGCGTCCTAAGAGGATAGCTGGATCAGGAAGTTATGAGTTAGTTTCAAGAATTGATGCGTTCATGTGTACTATGTTTTGTGTGTACCAAGTAAATGAAAGAACTACGATTGTTATGCTTTAAACAGAAAATAACGATAATGTTTTCCTTAAACTATTTATTTGCTTATTATCAATTATTTATAATTCTTGTAAATATTTGTACTGCAGTAGAGACGTCACACCAACGAGGTGCCTAGGAACCCCATTGCACGGGACCCTACTTTTGCAAAGAATCATGTAGTCGCATTTTAAATCACGATGTATTTTGTATTAGCAAAATGTATTAATATATAACTATTACTCGATACTTTTTTTTAAATTCGTAATGACTATTATTAGTTAAGTATGCAAACTTATGACTATGTACATATATTATTATATAAACTTGTATTTATACAAATGCGATGTTATATGTATGAGTGAGAACTACTCCTTATGAGATGTTGAGTGATATTGTGTTGTTTAATAAAAAATTATGTTGTTTTGGCTTTGAAAAAGCCGAGTTATTACAGTCTTTTAGCCCAATAATACTCCTAGATTTGTCGCCCAAGCTATTAAAGAAGCAGGGTGGATTCTTAGGTATGGGGTTCTTCGAACACCGAGAAAGAAACTCATCTAAGACTTTTGTTTAGCAACTTATAGGAGTATGGTTGTCTCAATTTATATAGTATTAACAAAAACATAAAAGAGCTCATGTTTTCATTGTATTCCAAGACACTGATCATCACAAATTGGAACATTGAAATGAACATTTTGCTATTCTAATAAGAATCAATAAATTTGTTATTAAGGGTAATATGGTTTTTTTCTCATGATTTGATTGATTTTCAAATTGAATAAGTGCATAACGATTCTTTCACATTTAGTCAACATAGTAAAATTACTAAATCACCCTTAAAAACAAAAACAAAATTACTTAACTTGCATTCAGGGTCTTTTTTTGTATTTTCCTAATGGTTTCTTGGTTATTATCAAGTTGACTTAAGGACAATTTGGTATTTTAATATTTATAAAGGATGGTTTTAAAAGTAAAAATAGTTGGCACGTGCAATAGCTGATGGGCAACGTGTGACGCATCGTATGGAGGCCAAACACCTCATTTCATAACAGCAATGAAAGCATCTCGACATGGTTTTCCCGGTGGTCAGGCGCATGTGCATGATGACACAAATGTTGGGTTTTGATGGATTTTTTTCTTCTCTCCCTTCTCCTTTCCAAAATATAAAGGTGTATTGTGGTTTTTTTTATCCAATTTGATCCTCATTCTTTTAATTGCTATTTATTTTGTTTTTTTAATCTTTTTTTTAATGATTTCTTTCTTCAATTTCTTCTCTTTTTGTTTGGCTTCATTTAATTTATAAATCAAATTTGGTCCTCATTTTTTTAATTGATGTTTTTTTTTTTATATTTTATATAATTGAGTTTTGTTTTCAAATTCATCCCTTAGCATTTGATTTCTATTTATTGTTAAGTTTGGTCTTTATTCTATTTATTTTATTTTATTTTTGTTTTGGATCTTTTTTTATTGCATTATTTTTTAAAGTTTGTCTTTATGAGGTTAGTCTTAGGCTCATGATCAGGTTTATGAGTTTCGAAGGTTAACACGGGTAGACTTTTTTTTTATGTTATTTTATAAAAAAAAAATTTAATTTTATCCTTCAATATTTAATTTATTGGGAATTGGTCTTCGTACGTTTTTTTCACTTTCCTTTATGTGGGTTTATCCCAATCGTATGACTATGGTCGTGAGGTTAGCGGGTTAACCCGAGTTGACTTAAATCCTTTTTTTTTAATCTCTCTCTTAAACATTAGTTTTTTTTATAATTGAGTTTCATCGTTTTATTCAATTTACTTTCGATGGTGTTACCCTAATATCATGATTATGTCACATATTTTACATGTTGATCCAGGTGGGCTCAAGCCAGGTTTTCTTTTACTTTTTTTAATTATATTTTTTTCTTGAATTTCATCCCTCGATATTTTATTTGCTAGAAATTGAGCTTTGAGGGTTATTAAGGTCTCATTTAATTTTTGTTTCGTTACCAAATAAGATGCTTCAAGATTTTATTTTTTATAAATTGATTTTTTTTATTTCATCTTTCAACATTTAATTGATTGGGAATCGGTCTATATGCTTCTTATTTTTTTTGTTTTTCTTTCTATAAGGTTATCTTAATCTTAAGTCCTTGATAACGAGGTTAGCGGGTTAACCCGATTTGATTCAAGTCTTTTTTTAATGAATTTTTTTCAGTTTCATCTTTCAGTATTTGATTATTTAGTAAATGAGCTTCATAGTTTTATTTTATTTTTTTTAACGAGATTATTCTGGTATCATGACTAGATCGCAGATTTAACATGTTAATATGGATGAGCTCGGCTTGGGCTTTTTAACCTCTTTTTTTCAATATATTTATTATTATTTTATTATTTAAATTAACTAAATTTATTTAACCAGTTAATTAAATAACTTTCAGATTTTTTTTTTTGTTATTTTAGAAAAACTTGTAGTCGCCTTAGCTTCTTTTTTTTTCTGGCTTGTAGCACAGCGCGCCACCTATCTTAATAATGCGCTTGCCTCATTGTTAGGGTGGAGTCTCTTAACGAACGACGAATCCTAGTGGGTTCGAGTCCTGCTTAGTAAATTTAAACAGAGCATGCCTTTCGTCTCGGAGATGTATAGAGGAATAGCTAGAGCGTGGAAAATGCTTCTCCGATCCTGGTCAATTGCTGTTGGAAGATCAGTTCATTTTTTGTCAATTCAATTCAAATATTTATTAAACTTTAAAAACAAAATTGAAATTTATATATATATTTCGTTATTGTACTTATTTGATACAAAGCAAATTGTTGATGAGGAAAAATTGAGACATTCCATATGAAAACAAATCCAAAGTTGATGTATTTTTAGAAAACAATTATGAAGTAATGAATTTAGAGAAATAACTTCCCAACTTTAACAATTATATACATTTTTCTACAAATTATTAAAAAATAAATATGTAAAATAAGAACACAAAACATAAAATTATTTTGTAAAATTCCTAAATACCAATCAAATTTCAAAAACAATTAATCATATCATTTTGGATACATAAATAACAGCGATATACATAAATAAGTGTTTGAAATTACGATAACTTGTGTTTTTATGTGTTTTACAAATAAGTTTCATCTAAATAAATAATAAATTGATAATTTTTAATTGATTTTTAATAATTTTGATATGCAATAAAAAAAATATTAATATATATTTTTTTAAAAAAATAAAATTTAAAATCATTGGATGTCAAAAGCAATCAAACACTAACGCAAGAGCACAAGAGTTTGATTGAAAGAAAGAGTATAATAATAGAATATATCACGCATCATTCTTCATAGTCTCTTAAGGTCAAAACACAAACTTTTTGGGTTTTGGAGAACCAAAGAATATAACGAGAGAGAGATATTATCGTCAAAAGACGAGACACCTCGAAATGTCATTGTACAGACTACAGTAGCCACCCAATTAATAATATTATTATTATATTCTAATGGCAGCCAGCAAAACGCATCATCTTATCGAGTTTTATTTAGAATCTTGAACTCAATTCAATTCAATGGGAATTTTTCTCTTTTTGAATCACTTTTATCATATCTTCACTGGACAACCCTTCAGACCAGAACAGAACCGAACCCACACCACGAAAGAAATTAAAGTACTGCCACATCATTTCGCTTTCACTCGTAAAGCATGATGTTCTCTTCAACGCTCAACTGCAAGAACCAAAAAAAAAGCAGACGATAAATCACTAATAATAGTATTATACTCCACGCAGGCAGGCAGTCTTGCGATACGATAAACTAAGTAACTAACTTCTCGGTGGAGATATGCTAAGGGTGTCGCGTCTGATAGGACGGGTGGAGGAGGTCCAGCTGGCAAGAAAGACGCGCTAGATCGGAGAGAGGGCTCCCCCTTCACGTGCCATTCACGCCCCACTTCTTATGCGGGACGAGACGAGGCCACCTGTCGATCAATGCCATAATTTGACAGGTGTCAAAATCATCGATCGTCTAAAGAGGGCCACTTTTGTCTTCTTCCTAGAACCAGGTCAGGAACCCCTCTCTCTCTCTCTCTCTCTCTCTCTCATGTCGCGTCACGACAAATTTGAACTAGCAGTACGAAGATGTTATCGTATGCAGACAAATCTTGGACTCCCCAGAATGTCCCTTTTTGTCGTCTAGGAGTGGTTGGTTCTTGCGTTACGCTTCGAGGTTATGGATCTGAGGTGGCACACTTTCACGGTTTAAGGGATTGAGCTGTAGTAGCACGTGGCAATAGAGTGGTGTTTGAGATATCAGTTAGCACGTTTAAAAAGCAACTTAATTTTATCTTTGTTTTCAGTTACTACTTGGTTGTAAATTTTAATTTAAACTGTTAGAAACTATTTTTTATTACCAAAACATTATTTCGTGTAATGCAGTTTTAAATATTTTAATGGAGTAAGATTCTTTCAAAAAATTATTACTAATCAATTTTTTTAGGGATGAAATCAAGATATGTAAAAAAATAACAAGATCTGATTTCAAGTAAAAAGATACATATGGATCTATCCTCTCTTTTTTTTACAAGATATAATGACTTTTTCACAATGCATAAATAAAGACTAAATAGAAATAAAAAAAAACATTTTTTTTACCTTTGTTATGGTATGATTAAAAAAAAATTAAAAAAAAGAGAGACTTGATTCGTAACTCTGGAGCACTTGAATTTTGAAATTGATATGTTCATGTATTCATTTTGAATATTTTCTACAATTATATAATTAAAATAAATTACAATAAAAACAAATTAGAAAACTTTAATTAACTCAATTAATTTTTTAGAATTTTTGTATAATTGTCAAAACAATGATTAATAACCTATCCAAGATCAACAAAATTTATACACTTGTTTTTTTTCGAAAACTTAAAAGCCAAAGAAAGAGTATTAATTCCTAAACTTGATATAATACGAAGCTCAAATGATATGAATCCGATTTGCTTTAAAAGTCAATGCTTTTAGATTTAGCTACACATTGATTTTATATGCCTGTAAATCTGACGAGAAGTTAGACCCAACACTCTAGGACTTAGCTACACGCTAAACTCAAGTGTCTGCAGGTCTGGCAAAACGCGAGACCTAACACTCTAGAACTCAGCTACTCGTTAAACCCGAGTGCATATGGATCTAGTAAGATGCATGATCCAACAACTTTTGGTTTGGAAACAATCCATGTCTAAATATACCCAAAATTGAAAGTCTTTATAAGCCCTATCTTAGGTCACAAGGCTATATTATAGTCATTAACATAAAATAATAAAAAATTAGGATAACCATTTTTCTACACTCATGTAAAAGTCTTCTAATAACATGTCTTGTTCTAATTATCATTAATGTTGATTGAATGCTATTTCAATAAATATTAATATTGCATATAAAATAATATATAAAGTTTAATACGGATTCTTCGTATTCTCATCAACATTAATGTTGATGTAATAATTATTTTCATCAATATTAATATTATGTAAGAAATATTTCTTTCTCTTCTATGTTTTCAAAAGAAAATGATTATTCACAATTTTAGTGAAATAAAATAATTCAAGTACTATAAATATTCTTGAAATCATCTAGGTAAGGAGTTTATGTTTTTTTATTTTTTCAAATATTTTTATTTTTATTTTTATAACATTTATCATACATAAATAAAAATAAATATTTATATTCTTGAATTTTAAGCTTATTGCTATTACTCGTGTAAAATCATTTACTTCAAGAAAATGTTATATATATAAGCGCGGTGGGATTTAAATACAAAATGGGGTTTTGAATGTTTTATTAGAAATCTCATCTAAAAAAACAGAAAATCGACAAGGCTGCTCTGGGGGAGGTGGATAAATCCGACGTGGCAATTTCCATGAAACTCGCAGGGTGTCTTGGTAATTTCAACGAAAAAAACAGAGAAGCAGAGAGAAAGAGCCTTATCCATTATTCAACGCAACCTTTATAAAAGCAGACCAATACCATCTTTCATCTTCTCATCTCCATATCTGTTTTAAATCCGCCCCTTTTAAATTTAAGCCCAGCTAAGGAACTCCTCCTCTCTATTCTCTTCCAAATGGCCACAAGTAAGGGCTGCTTTGCAAGGCAAAACTACCGATTCCTTTCAACCGACTTGACCCACCACGTGCCGCTCACTCACAACTCACCCTTCGAACTCGACGAGTCCGACATCTACTACCACACCACAGCCCGCTCTAACTCGCCCGAGTTCCGCAAGCCAGTCCTGAGTTCCCGCCTCGCGAAGAAGTCAACTCCCGCTGCGGCTGCCTGCAGGCGAACAGATCCCGGGGGCAGGGCATGCGGGACACCGTCGTCGCTGCCGGTTAATATACCAGACTGGTCTAAGATATTGAAGGACGAGTACCGGAGGGGGCCTGACGTTGTTGATGGCGGCGGCGACGACGAAGACGACGACATGGACGGCGATGATTGTTTTGATGGCGGAGTGAGGGTCCCACCTCACGAGTTGTTGGCGAGGCAGATGGCGAGGACGAGGATTGCGTCCTTCTCGGTTCATGAGGGGATAGGGAGGACTTTGAAAGGGAGGGATCTAAGTAGGGTCAGAAATGCAATTTGGGAAAAAACTGGCTTCCAAGACTGAACAGAAACAAAAAGTTTGGGGTCTATTAGAGAAATTTGGGAAAATAACAAGGGGATTTTTATAGAGAGAGGTATTTATTACGTTAAGAGGGCGTACGCGGTAGATGAAACGACTCCATTTTGTTCTTTTCTTTTCTTTTTTGAAGGGGTTAATTTTGTTTTTGTTTTTTTCTACGGCTCCGGTGTGGTAATTTTTAAGCCCTGTGATATGCTAACTTCTTCGACATTGTACACGACACTGGAATGAGGAAACTACGATGCTTTTTTTATTTTTTTTTAATGAAGGCAGTTACTATATGTGATTAATTACAATTTGAACATTGATGCGTGTTTTGGCTGGTGGAATTTCTGTGTATTATTTTCAAGTATGGACTATGGAGGTTGAAATTGTTGGGGAGGGAGATGGGGGCATTTCTGGAAACATGGATGAGAAGGAGAGAAATTGGTTTGAGGTTCAACAAAGGGGGGGTGGGGTCTGGGTTTGATGTGGGTAGGGCTGGTAAGAAAAGCAGAGGCTACAATCATGAATAAATGACCCATCTTGTCGCCTACAGGATAGTTGCGTCTCGTAATAATCATATTTAAACATGTCTTTTTTTAAGCGCGATTGGTTATATTTATATAATCGATCGGTTTTTTACTAATAAAAGCATATTTCCTTTTTTTTTTTTTATCTTGTATACTACATAATAAATTCCAATAAAAATTTTAAAAATTATTTTTCATAAATCTGCCCTCTTCCATTTCCTTTACAAAATTTGTGTTTACATGTAATTTCAACGTCAAATTTACAGTTTTATTCATAACTGCTGCTACTAGATTATGAAGGTATTATTGTTGTCAATAGAAATTAAATTTCTTGAATCTAGAGATTAATTGTTTTCAAAGCTTAACCGAGCTTCATACTAGGACATTTCTAGACCCGAGTTTGCCTATTAGCATTAATTTGAGGACTTAATTAATGCTTGGCAATACGGGTCTATAAAAATAATAATAAAAAAGAGTTAATATTACAGAAGTAACCATCAATGCTCGTGAATGATTTAGAGCGTGATTGTGAGTGTTTTTCAAATAATTTTTTGTGTCAAAATGCATGTTAATGATGTTTTTTTATTTTTAAAAAATTATTTTTGATATCAGCACATCAAAACGATCCAAAACGTATAAATCATATTAAATTTTAGCAAAAATAAAAATTTTCAAATTTTTTTGGAAACGCGGGTTGAACCGCGTTCCCAAACGCTTCCTTAGAGTGTGTTTGTTAATGTGATAGTGGTTGTTTTTCAAATAACTTTTCGTGTTGAAATACATGTCAATTATTTTTTTTTATTTTTAAAAATTATTTTTGATATTACCATATCAAAACGATTCAAAATATATTTAATTTTAATAAAATATATTAAATTTTTTAAAATCACGATTTCCAGCGAGTTTCGTAACTTTTTTTTAGTGACGAGGGAACATGGGTACTAGCCAATTAATCTTGTTAAGGGGATAAGATAATGGTAGGGTAGGCGGGGCTATTGTGCTTTATCCTAATAACAGTGCAATTAATTATCTTCGTGGAATAA
>Ga0307515_10005335_pt1 | contig 26124 bp, 38 predicted proteins | sample 17_EM_MG_FD_194513 | JGI IMG/M metagenome (GOLD analysis project Ga0307515, IMG submission 194513) | Populus trichocarpa ectomycorrhiza microbial communities from riparian zone in the Pacific Northwest, United States - 17_EM | ecosystem: Host-associated > Plants > Roots > Unclassified | place... | reverse complement strand
AGATATCTGCAGTCCGGTCAGATCTTTGTCCACCATATCTGTGACCGGCCTGGGTCAGTAATCTACTGGCCGCCCATTTTATAGTCCGGTCCAGATCAACGGTGAATCTGGCCGGACTGGCCGCTTCAGAACACTGGCCTATCCCATGATTTGAGACATTCAACAGCCTGCAGGGAATCAATTTGTAGTCTATTTCGCCTGTCTGTGAGCATTATTTTGCACTGTGAAAAGAGTCTTTCCACTCCAGCTGACATTGCTGGTATGGATACAATATCAAGTGCCATTTAAGAGAGATGTGGGTACATCTGAAAGATTACAGTGGTGACTGGTGAGTGGCAAGTAGCAGGTGGTGAGGGGTGAGACGTGCATGGTGACTTGCAAATAGCAAGATGAGTCTACATGTATGAGTCTATGTTTATGTTGACTATGTATATCAGTCACTCCCAGCGTATTCGGGCCGATTCGGCCCGCATGGACTGGTCCAAAGCAGTCCAGGCCAGTTCAGTCCAGGTCCCGAAAAATTGGGGATTGGTCCAATCCCGGTCCAAAAATTTCTCGGACTGGATTGGACTGGACATGGACGGACCCGGTCCGGACTGGTCAATTGCTGGACTGGTGGAATCATTGACTGTGTCACTCTTCTGCCGCAACTACCGCCGCTGCTCCTGGTTACGCGTCCAACATCCTGGGGTTTCCCTGACATTTGGTGATGCCATCCAGTGATGCTCCCAGCAATCCTTGACATTCGCCAAGTCATATGGCGAATGCCTGGACCACTTCGTCACTAGCTCACAGATGATGGAATGCGGTAGCGGGACGTATGATTTTTGTGTCCCTCACCGAGTTCCGGCAGATGACTTATGCAATCGGCTTCGGGAATCTTCGCCCATTGCAATCCATTTGGCGTTCATACGGCTGTCAATTGACCTTTGCTCCAGTCGATTTCCGAGATTCTCGCCATGCCAAGCCCAAGACTAGTTCGTATGCCTTCATTGGGACGACTAACGACAACCTCCGATTCGCCAACAGGTTCAAGGTATTCAAAATACTGAACCAAGAAACTTGCCTTTCGGCTCTCCTTTGAAGACATCATCACCGGGCCAAGGTGAAGGTAAATGCTGGTTTGTATTGTGGCTCGAGTTTCCTAAGTAGGCTTGGCGATATAATGATGCTCATTGCACCGCAGTTGATTAGTGCTTTGACCGGCTGCATGTTGCCGTGTATATTTCATACAAGGACTTCATGGATGATATGCACCGAATCAGGTCTCTGCGTGCCACATAGATATTGCCTTCACATCAGTGCCCGACCTTCCAGAGTGACTCTTGATTCCAAGGCGATTCGGTGTGGTTGTAACTCATCCAATGTTGCAAATCAGGTATAGTGGTCTCCGCTGCCGCAGTGAGTGCAGTGCCGGTGTGCCTTTCGGCTTTTGTAGACTTGCTTTGAAACCCATGGCACTGTATATAGTTGGCACGGCTGCCTCCACTAGGCTGATTGCACTTGACCGATTATGAATTACCGATGCCAGAATTATTGGAATTGCCGGAAGTGTGTTCCGCAGGTTCGGAGATCGATGGTCGAAAATTATGTCTCTTATCGCAGCCTTTCTGAGATCCCCCTGCTTGCCTTTGCTGTTGCTGTCACCAGGGCTTCTTGTCGTCCTATTTGAACTCCGATTTGCTTTCAAGCGGTTGGTATATACTTGGACTGATTCGTTGGGTAGTTGCTGTTACTCCTGCATGCCTTTTGGTGCTGAATTGAGGCGCCTATCATTATCTCCGTACATCTTTTGAAGCTTGTTCGTGAGGAGTTCGAAACTCTCTAAACCCAGGTCCTTGGCCTCTCGTTGGTTGCTAGCCCACTCGGATGGGTCTGGATTTTCCGGCTGTTGTTGATTTGATCGGGATCTCGTCTTTGGAGTAGATGCTTATGAGAAGCAAAGTTTGATCTTAATGTTTCGAGGAACTCATCCAGCTCTTTCACTCTGCTGCAGTGAAGTAAGGGCTCAACAATCTTGGGGATTTTGGACAGATTTCCGGGATTCTCCGGTCTGTCGGTGGCTCGGCTGCGGTGGAGTACGGAATGCATTGGGGTTCTCTCCTTCTTCCATTCGACTTGTTGTTCGAAGAAGAGTTCAAGTGGCATCTGATTCTGCTGAAGTATCTCGGTTTGGTCGTCTTCAGTGATCTTTGACAAGATGTCGTCTCGGCCGCGATTATCCTCAGTTTCTGGGAGGGGTGAATCGTCTTTGTCTTCATTGTCAGGATGGCGGGCTTCATCGGGAACTTGAGTCTCGACGGGATTGTTCGAATTATTAGAAATGCCTTTGATGCTGCTGGCCTCGGAGCTTTCTCGAGGTTGCTAGAGTTATAGGTGTACACGCCAATTGAAGTCGATGCACTTTACTCAATTCGAAGGTATGTAGTCGCACTTGTGCTGACTCGCAATCGTCTCTCGCCTTCGGTCCTCAGGATTGCCAATTCAGGGATAAGATCGCGGCTTTGTTTGGAGGTTCTCCGATTCATGATCGCGCTCAAATGACTTGGATGAATCGTATTCAATTTCTCTCATTGATAGGGTCGAATCCTGTACTCATGATCATCATCGTCATTGCCGGTGAGGGGTTTCGTCCATTGTTGCTTCTCTGGCTGACGACCGCACTCGATTGACTGGTAGGAATGGTATTCGATGTCTCTCGTTGGTAGGGTCGAATCCAGTATTCGTGATAATTGTTGACATTTTGGCAATGCGTCTCGTGCGCTCACTGGTCTCTGAACTCTTCTCCACTGCCATCAGGGTGCCCAATTGAATAATGAAAAGATCAATGTCCGTGCTTACAGTAATCAAGCTTCGATATGTCGTTTTGAAGGTAGTAATCTCACTTGTTGACATGATGATGTAGCGCTTTGGTAAAGGGGTAAAACTCGTAAATCCCGTGAGCGAAACATATCCGTTTACTGAAGAAGCGATAACAGTGCAAGGGCATGTACGCCAGCCCTCAGCCTTATGGGCATACGTATAGGAATTATGGTATACGGTTCCAAACGTGGACTCGAGTGATAGTGAATTAGTGTATGGGTAAAACTATCGCTAGAGATCTAAGTCTCGTGGCGAGCGGTCTATATAGAATGGCCATTACCCGGCCCTGGGTCACATGCAGCCGTCACAGCAACGGCCGGCGAGGTAGTCTGCTATTTGAGTGATCATGGAGGGATTTGACAAAATAATGTAGCCGCAGTTTAGACCGGTATAGACTCCAAACCGTGACACTACTCGGGGATACGATCCCTTCGAAAGCATCTTAATATCGGGTTAACTGCAATCACATAGAACGCGGATGGAACAATGCATTGATATTCACTATTTCAGTAACGTATGAATGCGTTTTTGCACTGCTTGAAGGGTTCTTATGCCATCTTTGTGCGATTATTAGCGTATTGCACTCTATCTTGGCACAATACTTCAAACCATCCATTGTGAATATCTGCAGCTTGCCAGTGGTAATCCCCCTTTTGCAGAGCTAAAAGCATCGCAAAGACAACAATGTCGTATTTGCTATCCCATGGAATCGGTTGCGTGTGCTTTCTCAACTTCAAGGCATTGGTAGCTGTGTTGGATGGTTGCACTGTTGGGACAACTTGAGAACTGCTCAGTTAGCGCCAAGATGCAGGAGGACTGAGCGGTAAAAGTGCTATGCGATGACACAGCAATGCCCAAGGTGACAAACTGTCCTCACCACGAGTATGACGTTATGTCTTCAGGCTCCTCATTCATGAAGTGCGAGGTGGTTGTGCAAGATGAAGGCTGGGCCGTTGTGTATTCATTAACCAACCAAACACAGGATATGAATCAAATCAAAGGAACTGGAATATATATATCCTCTCTTCCTGCCTGCACCTCCAATCTCTTGTCCGACCGTTTTTAATACCCCACCAGCATCCCGAACCGTCTCGACATCACAAGACTTGCACAACACAGCGCCTCTTGTTCCACAACACGCCCGATAACCTACACAACCTGGCATGATCACTCTGGGATTCTTTCAGCTACGTTCAACAGTATCATAATGTTGATGCCTCGGATGCAGATTCCTTTTCAACGGGCAGCGATGGCACAAAACGGCAGCCACACAAGAAAGGGGAAGGCAACTGTGAGCGCGAAAATGCTGACATTGGTTACAAATCGACGCCTGTCGTTGGATTTGGCCAGCATAAAGGGATACATCTCGGAAAACATTGTGGCACTCATACTGATATACCATCTTTCCGGCATCAATGTTGAGAGGGCCTGGGACCTCATATTTGTTAAAAGCTTTCTTGATCCAGTCACGACTCGCCACTTGTCACAATTGCAGTTGTTGTGGCGGCACCGCAACAGCAGTTGTTCACCTGTTCAGGAGTGGTGGGCAGGCTTCCGCTCATATAATAGGTAAATGTCTGACAAAACCTGCGGTCACAAAAACTATTGCAGGTGGGACAACCTCCATGCAATCGGGGATCATGTCGATCGCTCCAATCCGGAGGAATCCAGCTCGGTGAAGGTCAAACGTACCAGCGAGCATTTCTCCTCGTACAGTAGCGATGATCTTAGGTCAACGATTCAGCCTCCATGCAGCCGGCAGTACCAGCCAGGCAACTTCGTGGGTATCAGACCACTGGATTGGGATGAGATATTCGAAGGGGATGATGATGCTGAGAAATGGATGGATCACGGAGCGTCGAGCGGTGAAAGGAGCTGTCCTCCCGATGGCAATGACAATGACAATGGCAAGGGTGAGGAGGACGCAGAAGCCGGTGAGAAAGGGACCAGGAAAGGGAATGGAACAAAGGACGACAGGGGGCAAGGGAATGGGATGGGGAAATGACACGGTAAAGGGAAAGGTATTGTTAAACCAACCCCAGATGCAGATGATATGTCTTGTGCCATTGCTTTGCAGTGGCAGAAACAAACACCAGAGGCAGACTTGGACACGGAGGAGAAACTAGAGCTGGTATAGTTGCAGGCGCAACCATCTCCCGCCTTGTCAATTTCTTCAGATAACGATACCGACACTACCATGTTGGAAGGCGAATATGACTCGAATCATGGTCCTGATGTGGATATGCCCATGCAGGATGACGTGGATGCAGGAGATGGCGTTGATATAGACGGCGATGTGGATATTGAATGGGATGGTGATGATGAAGAGGAGGAAAATCAGGAGGAGGAGGGTAAGGTTGACAAGGATGAGAAGGAGGAGGAGGATGAGCATGAGCATGAGGATGATGGCAAGAAACAGTGGACAATTCGCCAGGGAGAGAGGGTAAATATATCGGGGGAAAATGTAAGTACCATGGAAGACAATCAGAGATACCTGCTACCTCAGCAGTGGCCGGAGATGCGAGAGCGCACCCCACCGCCACAACCTCTGGCGCCTGCCCCACGGCCTCGAACCGTGGAGCCTCGCCCATTACCACGACCGCCGGAGACTCATCCTCTCAGTGGCATGCAGCATATGCGGCTGGTGACACCATCAAAACCTCGCCTGGTAGTGCCAAAACTGCATGAAGCTGAGACAACCCAGAACACCTCAGAGGTGGATGAGGATCAGCAGCTACTCAGCGAGTCGGCAGGTGGCGACTGTCTCCCTGATGGTCCTCTCCTCGATGTGCCTCTCCCAAATATCGTTCTCCCTGGGTCAGCCCTGGATGGCTCCGTTGACGATTAGGGAACCACTCTTCGCGTTTCCGACAAGGGAATGGTTGATGCGTTCGGGATGGTGTCGGGTTCTTATCTCATTCGTTTTTCGTCTTGGGATGAATTTCTCTGAGGCATTGATCATTACACTTGTCGACAGGTTTTTGGATCGCTTTGGGTATAATTCATTGATACTATAATGGGATATCAAGCATGCAGCGTTTTTGCAACTCCTGGTGTGTAAGAAACCTCCGTGTGATGGTGTTGAGGCTCAATAAATGTCTCATTTGAGCTGAAAGTATGGTGAGCGTACAAGCCAGGCGCATCAGGCCCAGCACCAACTTTCGTCCCATTCTACACTGAATAGTCCACTCCTCGCGTGTCGTCGACAATCCCTGAGACCACCCATTCTCAATGCGGCTCAATTTTCATGCTGCAAGATGTTCATCTCAGGCAGCTGGCAACTTTGACTTATCAAATGCAACCGTACTGGACACCTTCTATTTGAGCGCCAGAAGAATCTGAATATTCACAGCACGCCCCGACGGGTTGACCCCAGTCAGTGTCGTGCATTCAACGCCAGCAACGATTCGATCAAAGACTTAGACAAAGTTCCCTTGTTCAACAATGTTGAATACATCGCAGAATCAGAGTCGCAATCACAAGAACCTCCTTGGCCACAAACGGAATTATACCACGGCGCTGGCGCTCCGCAGAGCGATTGCATTGCTGAGACTGGGGAACACAACACTCACGGTTGCGTTGAGACAAACCTACAGAACAATCCCTGCTACCTGTCTGCAATGTGTGAAGGGTACAATAATTCCATGTGTGCGATCAAGAAGACAGGTATGAAGACGAACTATGGCATCATGCTGAAGGAAGGAGACACTGCTCTGTCATTCCCAAGGTTTGAAAGCGGGGATGGCGTCCAGAAGCACTGGGCTAGCATGCCACATGATCAGGCTCTCAGGGAGTGGGAACTACAGACTCTTGAGGATATGGGAAGTAATGACAATCACCAAAGGCTTATCGATTACAGGAGTTGAGACATCATCGGAAGTATGAGATTGTAGATGCTGCAGACAGCCTAGGCCGAGCATCGCATTTATGCCCGTTAGTGTTGCTTTAACAGCGATACCCCACCGAAACACCTCTAGACTGATATGCACGCTGCGGACTGGTGGTGGGAGACAACAGTAAACAGCGATACTCAAGGATTGTCACGTGCGAATTGATGATAAGGCAATGCTCACACTGGGGTATACACAGGTTCCCTTAATCTTCATATCCGACAGAACACATCTCCCAAATTTTGCTGGTGATAAGAAAGTGTCGCCTGTATGTATGTCATTTGGGATTGAATCTTCGAGGATGAGCAAGATGTCCTCAAGGAATCGTGTCTTATTAGTCACTCTCCTGCCGATTCCAATCAAGAACCACGATATTCCTCAGGAGTGGCTGCATGAGCACCGGCTAACAAACTGAGAGGTGCTGAACTCAGTACTCCTAGGGGTACTCCAGCCTCTCACCATGACACAAAATCCCAACGGGGAGAGAGCGTATTACAATGTTCTCTGAGCACATGGCAACTTCAGGTGTTGCAAATCGGTTTATGCAGCATGGCTTGCAGATTGCCGCAAGTATAGCGACGTACATTATCTCGAGCGGCATGTATGCATTTGGTACGAGTTTCCAAATACCGAACTTGGAGATTATGTCACTTCTGACAAGTAACAATGTTGGGGGGATCACAACCTATATTGAACGCTCAGCAATACCAACACCAAAGCAGCCGATGGCGAACTCTTGTTGCACCATGTCCACTGAGGATTTGACGTGTTTCGATGTATACCCTGTATGCTGCGCGACCTCCCCAGGCCGGACCTCCCCCACTCAATGCAGATTGGGATCCTTGACTACCTCGAGCAGTGGATTTTCCACCTCATGAAGATGCACAGATGGCTCGACAACTACCATGCAATCAGGTTATCTGTGCCTGCTTACCACGACCTCACACCAACAGATATGTCATACGAAGCAGTTTCACACAGATATCAGAAGGAGGTGAAGGAAATGAGCCGGTACCGTCTTGGAGTTGTAACCTAGTCACTATGACGATTAAGCCCCACTCAGCTTACCATATTCAATCGCGCAATTGAGTGAATACTGGCATTGTTAGAAATCTATATGTATGCTCAATATAAATGTCATGATGACTCAACTTTAAGCTGCATGGAGGAGGCCTTACATTGATTGCACACCTTCAATGCTGTGTTCGTACTCGGGCAAGAGGGCAAAAAGGCGATGGCCAATGCCAATGCCGTGAGAACGGAACTGGTGAACATGCAAATGGTTGACAAGGAAATAAATGCTGAAACTTGGACGCAGTCCAAGAAGCGCCACGAATTGAACCCCTGGCAGGATTATATAAGCCACGAGACAAATCTTCCGCTGCAGTTGAATGCCAACTTCAAATGTCCGAAGTTCCAAATGATGTCTCGTCCGGTTGAATTGATTCGTCAATCCGGAGCATTAAAATAGTAATATTCCCGGAAACATGCACAAGCACATACAACGAATCTGAAGGACAGTTGCAACACCTCATATGACAACCTCAACCACATGCCGCAAGTAGACACCTAGCAGCGTCGCATTCTCTGCTTCGAAAACAGTCAGTCCAATCTCCAACACCTGACTCAGGATGGGGAGAATGGTGCGGTCGGCTGCAATGTCCTCCCATCCGGTGCTGATCTTGCTGCCCCCCTGCCCTGCATGTCATATGTCAGGCCTGAATTCATGGGGCCCCAACACCGCCGAGATGGAAACCATTCTGACGTGATGGTCAAAGACTTCAGAGCAGTACTCGACAATACACATAACGCAACGCAACACGCAGCAATACCCAGCGGCGCACAGGAAGATATCAAGCATCAGAGTCGTAAGAAGATGTAAATATCGCAGGAACAACTGCCCGCAATGGAGCTCTGTGTATACGATCGTATCATGGTTCAAGTTGTGGGTTCAGATTGTGAACGCATATTTCAAATGTATTGATTCGCAGGAAGCCAGAGCAGGCAGAGAGGGGATGGACAGAGAGACTGGGCATGAGTAAAGCACTGCCCAGGGAGGCATTATGGCGCACTGAATGGGCATCACCTGTGGGAACCACAGCGACTATTCTAAATCACACTCCTAAACAAGGATGGAGCTTTCATTGAGTACTGGTTAGTGCTGGAGCCCACCACAATACCTACAAACTCGGGTAACTTGGATAACGTCCCTAATTTGTACAAGTGAGAAAGGCACTGGCAGCCATTGCTTTGCAAGATTTCTACGTGGGGAATAGTTTCAGCTGTGTGTACATTATTCCGGAGACAGAATCTAGTAGTACGACAGGAAACAGATGCAACAAGTGATGGATTGTCAATAGCCACATAGATCTGGCCTCTTGAAATGATGTGTATAATTAGTAACGAGAGAATTGCATTTTACACACAGGTAGAAGGAATGCGACGACGGATTTTCGAAGTGTCATCCAACCAATAGCTATCCCGTATGATTAGTAAAGGGAGAAGTGCATTATGAGTGAAGGTAGAAGGAACACCAGGAGTGATTTTTGCAGTGTTACGCATCGCATAGCAATCCGGATGCAACCGCGTCCCCATTGAACCCAGTCCGACGTATTGTCACAGTTGTCCACCAGGCCACTGTGATCGTGTGAAATTGGCCACCGACAGAATGGGAAGAAACACGCAAACAGTGCTCAGCGGAAGATATTGAATGCAATGCAGTGAGGTGATGGCGGGTGTGGAGTAATCGTCTAATGAGGTGTCTCTGAGGCTCTGCCGCAGTGCTTCCACTCCGACAGAGCCATTCCGCCTGGATGGACACATTTTTTGCCGATGCTACCAGGAGACCTATTGCTGCCACTATGCCTTTCCAAAACATTCACATCTTAACAATAAATCCCAATATCGTGAACTCTCAACACAGCCCTTCATGCATGAATATGAATGATGTAATAATGAAATATACAAAACACCAAAAAGAGCCTCAAAACCTCACCAAAAAACTCAAAAGTATCACCCATCCATCCACCCTCCAAAGTGCCAGAATTATACCCACCCACAACACAAATGCTTGAACAACCATCCAGCCAGTGCATTCCATTCTCACACCGACTAATTTGCTGCTGGTTGGTGGGTTGTACGCAACCCATTGGCCAAAGAGCCTACAGCGGAAGGATTCAAAATGTGATCATTGATGCATTGCCTAGCAACATCATCATCATCAAAAATGCTCTGCTTGTAATCGGCAAAGGGACCGAGAGCACAGTGTCGCATGACGTCGAGGTATCACTGCTGTCTGAAAATCCTTGGTTGAAGGATCTTCTAAACATTTGGAAGCCCGTTTTCAGCGTCGGGAAGCCTCATGGATTTAGGCGCCGCATTTCCCCATCGCAATCTGAATCCTCCCCGATATCGTGGTTGAAATCCATGGCTGGAGGTAGGACGATGTCATCCCAAGGATGATAGCTGCAGCCACCACAATGAGGTGTCTGGGCACTAGCTGTTCTGTCCGCATGATGTCCACAATAGATGTCACAAACAAGCATTGGGTTCGGTAATTCTGTCGCCATCTTGACCCATCCGGCAGCAGTACTGATATCGAGGATTGGCATAACATTACAGGAGTACAGACCACTGTTTCCATTGGGCTTCTCGTGGCAGCCCCGAGGCACTCTGAGTTTTCGTGAGGGTCGAACAAACCTGCGATGGCATTATTTACGATTGGCAAAATGGTTATATCGACGATTGATGCAACTATCTGAAGTCCCAATTCATCACCCCAAGACCAGTGCCTGTAGAATAGCTGAGTATTGGTTTCACACACCCTCTTCCCAGCAATGTCGGGATCCACATAGGCGATGGTAAAGCTAAATGGCGTGACAAGGACATCAGTCGAGGCATTGCAACACACCTTGGTCAGCGGAGATCTGTGACCCTAGGTTTTTTCTTCGTTTTCTTCTCAATCAACACATCATCAGGAAGCGCAAACGAAGCATCCATCAGCAAAATGTAAATCGGTCCTGAAGCCACACTCAAACATCCCAGACACTCCAGTAGCCCTCACCAGTGCATCTAAGTACTTCCAGATGCTCCCAGCCCCCCCTGGAGCATTGTAATGTACTCTCCGAATCTGCAATATCAAACTCAGGTGCTCCTGAAAGCAGCTGCAGTTATGGAGCTGCATTCAGGATGCTACGAGATTTGACTATTAGAAAAGTCAAATTTCGATGCTACTCAGACCTCTGCGCAGGTCTGCCGGAGATTTCCAGAGCACCTAACACCTCAGCACAGGTCTGCGGGAGACCTCAGCACAGGTCTGCGGGAGACTTCGAGAGCAGCTGCAACCTCTGCGCTAGCTCTGCGGGAAACCTGGTGCCATATTCTCACAGCAGTGGTTCTTAGTGTTCCACAACCACACCGTATTGTATTTATCATATTCGTCTTTGCAACAGTCACAAGATTCGCTAGATAAGAATATGACATGTATTATCCAAGTCTCTTTATATACATACATACGGACATACAGGGATAACTGGGATGGACTGAGCCACCAGGAGTATATATTTCGATGACCTCTGAGTACATAGACATCATCGCATTATACGAAATACACACTCCATCTTTGCCAGCCCTTGGTCTCATGCACTCTTGCCGAGCTTTCATAGATCCAAGCAATTTGTGTGATTCATTATGCCTGGGTATCCCTTTATTTCCTCTCACCCTCTTCCTAAGCTCCTCGAGACAGATCAACTCTTACCCAAGAATTCCCTTTGGATGACCGGTGAGGTGCGGCCGAATGTTGATGATGGGGTTGGCTGCCTTCTAGCTCCACCATTTGACCACACCGCGATCGACTTCACATAGAGATGCACTCCGAGCATGTGATCGACAGTTTGGATATGCACTTGGAGGCCGTAATTGAATGTATTTGGCTATACACTTGGAGGTGGTAATCAAGCGAGTGTGGAGATATGCACTTGGAGGCGATGATCGTCCAAACTTGCAGGCAGTGATCGAGCGAGTTTGGAGATGCACTTGGAGGCCATAATCGTGCGAAACTTGCAGGCCGTGATCGAACGACTCTGCAGATACACCCTGATGCCAGGATCAAGCGAGTTTGGAGATGCACTTAGAGGCTGTAATCGAGCGGGTTTGGAGAAACACTTGGAGGCTGTGATCGAGCGAGTTTGGAAATACATTGCGAGGCCGTGGTCGAGCAAGAGTACAGACGCACATGGATTCTGTGATGGTGCGAACTTGGAGGCTGTAATAGTGCAAGTTTGGAGATACACTAGGAGGCCGTAATCGTGCGAGCTTGGAGATACACTTGGAGGCTGTAATCTTGCGAGTTGGAAGATAAACTAGGAGGCTGTAATCGTGCGAGCTTGGAGATACACTTGGAGGCTGTGATGAAGCAAGTTTGTGGATGGACTTGGACGCTGTGATCGATGGAGTTTGGAGATGCACTTGGCTGCCATGATCGAGCGAGATTGGATGAGTACATGGAGGCGGTCAATATGGAGGCGGTAGTTCGGGTGGGAGGCGCGACAAGAGCTGAGACTCTGTTCATTGGTTATCTCGTTATTTTCGGAATGTAGAGCATCCAGTACAATGTGGTCTGCCGAGAGAGGAGTGACTGGCTGGGAGCGGGAGACAGTTGATGTTGGGATGAGGCAGTACGCGGTGTATGCAGTCATCAGTGTATGCTGTACACGGTGTACGCTGGACACAGTGTATTCTGTACTCGGTGTATGCTTTACTCGGTGTATGCTGTACTTGGTGTTAACTCCTGATTTTGACATTGTGTAATAGTGAGGGATGACTTAACTTTGTGTTCTTAGGTGATGGTGGTATTGAGGACAAAAAAGAGAGAGACATGAGAGAGTATGGGGGGAATAATCATGAGAAACTGGGACTTACAGAATTTCATGTGAGAGTCATTTTACCATTACCGATAAGGCAGATACGTTTCCCGATCCAGCGTGTAATTACACCTATACGAGGTCTTTCCAACACAATAAGGATAGTCGTACACCTGATCTCTCATATCCGCTCGTATCCTCCACATCATTCTCATCTTCATCCATCATCTCTTTCATTCTGGTCCATAACTAAACCATCATCGCAGAACACAAAGTTAAGTCATCCCTCTCTATCTCTCCATGCCATGATCATGAGTTGACACCGAGTACAGCATACACCGAGTACAAGCATACACCGAGTACAGCATACACTGAGCACAGCATCCACCCGGAATTGTTTGACTTCCCTGCATTCTCATGATTACGAGTCGACCCCTGAATGTAGCTTCAGCTTCCGGCATACCTCTCTACACGATCAACCGCCATCCGCCAACACTCCATGAGAGCTCAGATGTCAAGTCACATACCCATGGTTGCGAGTCAACTAACTGATGAACCGAGTCTCATCACCCAGCGCTCTGTCCATCGACCGCCTCCAAGTACTGGTGCAGTCTCGCGCGTTCACGGCTTGCAAGTGAGTCTCCACACACGCTCCATCATGGCCTCCTAGTGTATCACCACACTCGCTCCATTATGGCCTCCAAGTTCATCTCTCAGTACACTCCATCCTGGCCTCCAAGTGGAAAGTTCAACCTCGCTCGATCACTGCCTCCAATTGCATCTCCGAACTCATTCGATCACAGCTTCCGAGTTCTTCCCAAAACTCGCCCCATTATGGGCTCCAAGTTCGCAAGGTCATGACCTCCAAGTCCATCTCCCAACTTGCTCGAATACGGCCTCCAAGTGCATCTCCACAATCGCTTCATTGCAGCATCCAGGTTACCTCAATCATGGCCTCCAAGTGAATCTCCGAAATCGCTCGATTACGATGTCGGAGTGCATCTCTAAGTTCACTCGATCAGGCCTTCGAAGGGTATCTCCAAATACTCTCGATTACGGCCTCCAAGTGCATCTCCACACTTGCTCGATCACGGCCTAGGATTGTATCTTTGAGTTCACTCGATCATCATTTTCAGGCGCTCCTCGAATTGCTCTGAAGCACCGCCTGCAGCCAGTCGAGATATACCATGTGTAGATTGGTAGCTATATAGATACGTCGATCAGCATACAAACTGAATACATGAGTATTAAAACTCGTTGAACGATGAGTAGTAGCTATGATTTCCAGGCCCAGCTGCACCATTTCTGGAGGAGATGTTTTTCCCAGACTGCTCTACCGTGATTCGAGCTGCTCCCAGAGTTGTCGCCCGTGCTCCCAGAGCTGTCGCCGGTGCTCCCAGAATTGTCGCCGGTGCTCCCAGACTTCGCTGCCGGGCTCCCAGACGTGTTGCCGGCACTCCCAGACCAGTCGCCGCCGCTCCCAGCTGAACCCAGGTATAGCTAATGTTCTCTCCGACGCATCGATCTGTTGCCAAACTTGTCACAATCACTCCCATGGTATACCTGGACCCGTCAGCAGAGACCTCAGTTACTCCGAAGGTCGGCCAGAATGCCATCCTAGGGTCTGACAAGTGTTTCCAACGGGTCTGAACCGTCACTTCGGGTCCGGGTACGGGTCGGAACCGAACCGCAGCCAGATTGGCAGTCCGGGTCGTCAATAAACCCGAACTTTCAATTCGGGTACGGTTCCATCGACTTCTCCCTACCCGTCTTAATTGGACGGGTTCTCAGCGGGTTGTACAGCGGGTACATCTGTAAATTCATATAACATGCTTGCCTGTATTATTTGATTATAGTAGTCAATCAAAATCGATCATTTGACATCTAGTAATGAAATTTTGTATGTTTTGCATGTTGCAACATCGAGAATATTTTTATTCATGTTTTTTTTTTAATGGTTTGTATTTTTGACCAGGGAGGAGGTCACTAGTTCAAGTGTAAGCTCAGATATCCATTCGATGCCTTCATTGCCCGATCTGCATCACCAGCAATTGATGATCCTCAGTTGATGCTGAGTTGATGGATATTGTCAGAATGGCGCCATGACCGTGTCACTTGCTCTGTTGCACATAGTGGTTGGCAATACATTGGTTATGGATACCAGCGAGCAAATCACTTACCAATTACCTTATTTACAAGACGATACATTGTGGAGGGTCCATTGATGCTTGAGGTGTAGCGGCATCGACAAAGACCATATTGCCTATAGAGGCTTCCAATACCTCGATTATGGGTAAATGCTGTACAACAGCCCTTGTATTATACAAGATGCAACACCCAAAATCGTTGACGCTCTATTGACGCTCATTTTCAGACAGGTATTGTGACCATGTTACGATCGCATTTGCACAGCACGGCTGCCAATACGTTGATTATGGAGATATGCCGTAGCAGAGCCCTTGGAATATACCTGATGCAACACCCCAAAGCATTGACACTCTGTTGACACTCTGTTGACACTGTGTTGATGCTCTGTTGACGCTCTGTTGATGCTGTGTGAATGCTCCGTTGACTCTCATTATGAGGTGTAACTGTATCGACAAAAACAATATTGCCTATAGAGGCTGCCAATACTTCGATTATGGACAAATGTCATAGCACAGCCCTTGCATCATACAAGATGCAACACACAAAATCGTTGACGCTCTGTTGACGCTCATTTTCAGACAGGTGTTGTGACGATGTCACGATCACATCTGTGCAGAATGGCTGCGAACACGTTGATTTCAGCTCAATACCATCGCAGAGCCTTTGGATTATACATGATACAACACCTAAAAGCGTTGACACTCTGTTGACACTCGGGTGTCACTGTGTTGATGCTCGGTTGATGCTCGGTTGATGCTCAGTTGATGCTCAGTTGATACGGGGTTGACGCTCTGTAGACGCTCATTTTGAGGTGTAACGGTATCGACACACACAATAGTGCCAATAAAGGCTGCCAATACATCGATTATGGGTAAATGCCGTAGCACAGCCCTTGGAGTATACAGGTTGCAACACACAAAATCGTTGACGCTCTGTTGACGCTAAGTTTTAGACTGGGGCTGTGACCATGTCGCGATCGCTTTTGCACAGAACAGCTACCAATACGTTGATTATGGATATCTGCCGTAGCAGAGCTCTTGGATTATACGAGATGCAATACCCAAAATTGTTGACACTCTGTTGACAATCTGTTGACGCTGTGTTAATGCTCTGTTGACAATCTGTTGACGCTCTGTTGACGCTGATTTCGAGTTTTACCAGTATCGACACACATGATATTTCCTCTGAAGGCTGCCAATACTTCGATTATGGGTAAATGCCGTAGCACAGCCCTTGGATTATACAACATGCAACACCCAAAATTGTTGACGATCTGTTGACGCTCATTTTCAGACTGGGGATGTGACCATGTCGCTTTCTCTTTTGCCCATCAATGATGCCAATATGTTGATTATTGATAACAGCGATCAAATGGCATCCCAGTGGACTTACTTACAAGATCAAAAACTGTTGACGCTCCATTGACACTCACTTTCAGAATGTGGCTGTTGCCATGTCGGTTTACCTTTTCCTTATAAAGGCTGCCGATACTTGTGTTATGGATAACAGCGAACAAATGGCATCCCAATGGACTTACTTACAAGATCCAATACTGTTGACTCTCCGTTCACGCTCACTTTCAGAATGTGGCTGTTACCTTGTCAATTTCTCTTTCACATATAAAAGCTGCAGATACATTGGTTATGGATAACAGCAAGCAAATCGGTTTCCAATTAACATGCTTACCAATGAAAACCTCGTTGACGCTCTGTTGACGTTCAGGATTAGAATGTCGCTGTCACCCTGTCGCGGTCTCTTCTGCCCACAAAGGTTGCCAATCTCTTGAATATGAATAGTAGTGAGCAAATCATGTTCCAATTAAGTTGCATACATATCCAAACATGATTGACGCTCCGTTGACGCTCATTGTAAAAATGAGGCTGTTCCCGTGTCACTTTCCCATTCGGCTATAATGGCTGCCAATTCTTCGGTTATGCATAACTGCGAGGAACTCCGTGTCCAATTAAGATGCATACAACACCACAAATCATTATCACTCCGTTCACTCGCATTTCCAGCATTGCGCTGTATCCGTGTCGCATGTTCATTTGTCCATCAAGGCAGCCAATGAGTAGGTTATGAATACCAGCATGCAACTCGCTTTCAAATTAACTTACTTACCAGACCAACAATCTTTGACAGTTGATTCACATTCACCATAATCATGTCGTAACCGTTGGTTTATGGAGCATAATTTTGTCCAAATAATCATATAGTCATTATTGACAGCCAATGAATAATTTGTATCAATACTCAGTTGCATGCAAAAGCTTTATGGTGTATCAATTTCTGATCAACTGATGAAACAGTTCTCTGAGCAAGGGATAACTTAGCGCGGTGACATTTTAGCGCTTTCAGTTGGAAATTCACCGCATGTAGCGCCATGACCTAATTTTTCCCTGATATAGCCCAACATATTCAGTGTGCCATATCCAGTTCAATCTGCTCGATTTCCATGACGAACCATAAGCAATTATCACAAGGCTCACCATGTGCACCTGGTTTAAACGGGGAGTGATGTAGTTGGTTGTATGGATGAATGCAACATGATGGTGGACATTCATACTGATTCGCGTTGCGCAATGGCTGCTCCTTCTATGACTCCTATGTCATCACTAAGTGAAACATGGTTAGTAAACTTTATCTTTAGTTTAGATTTCACGTTCTTGCGTCTCCGTAGAAGGCAGGACGATATTGCATTGATCAATTCTCAATCATCTTGGTTTGGAGTCTAGACCTTTCGTATGGCCAGTATGACCCTTGCACATGCACAGACGAATTACCATGTCTCACAATATAGTCAGTGAAATCAAAAAATTCTTTCACATATCGAAATAGATACACCAACTACTTTTTGCGGAGATATGTCGTCAATGATCACAAATTGCGCAGGTGGTGTACACATGACCCACAGGCCAATACAATATGTTCATCTGAATCCATTCCCTGTATGGTAGGTAGGTACGGAAGACATATGCAGGGGTAGAAGCTTACGGGTTCAACAGGCGTTGATTTGTTGATTGGTGATGAAATGAGTATCGCACCAGTTGTGAGAGCCCATAAGCATAGGTGAGACTGTCGTTCGCCCCATGCAATTGACATATGGCTACTCGATCCCGCAATGTTCCTTGCGGCATCCCGATCTTCTGCTGACGCTATCACGTATCTCCGTAAGCTCTCCAGATGTTGTCGGCGCAGTCGTATGTGCAAACTGATCAATTTCCGGCTGAATGACTGACTTAACAATCAATGTGGCTGTTCTGGACCTCAAATCTTACAAATGATGCAACATGAAAAGTTGTTCACACTCAACTTCAGGATGTAGCAGGAAGCATGTCTCTCCTGGTTGTGGGTATAAAGGCCACCAATGAAACAAATAAAGAGAATGATGTACGAAAGTCAATATTGCGCACATAACAGCAACATATCTGACTGCGACCATAGATAGAAAAACCCGAAGAGGAGAACCAGAGACAGTAACCGACGGGTATAGCCAAACCCAGCAAAACCCGCGGGTTGACAGCTAGGGGTACGGGTTTGGCCTGCCAAGAAGCTGCGGGTCAGATTTTTGGACAGTTCAGGAACCGAACTGAACCGTTTATCCGGTCCAAACCCGGACCGCTGGCGGGTTACCCGGACTCGTTGCTAACACTATGTCTCACACTCTCTAGAAATTGCCACATGTAAGTTTACACTCCACATCCTCTCATACACTCCTGGAGCTTTCCAGTGACTAAAATACATTTTGCTGATGTCGGGGAGATGAAATACATACCAAAGTGTACCAGTTTCCTCATCTTATCCGTGGTTTCTTACAGTCTATTCTTCTTTCAACCAAGCCCAACCTCCACAAACTCGTCCAGTGCTGCCTCGTGTTTCTGACCATGGAGGTTGGTCTTGCCTGCAATGTACTGTTTCCAAGGTAGCCTTGGAAACTCCAGATCACTAATCCAAGTAGTGCAATGATCGATTAGGAGATCCCATTGCTTGGCTCTGGGTACTTGCTTGTTGACGATACTCAAGGACTGGGCAATCTCCCAGACTGGCTCTGTCACTTCATTTTCCATCTGTTGTGTTGTCAGGCCACACATATCCTTCCAAATCCCCATGGTGTCTGCTGCACATTGGTTGACCCCAACACCGGCATTCTCGGCCCACATGCGGACTTGTAGAGGAAGCATCTGGATTGCATTACCATCTGCGATGACTGATGTCAGCAACCAGAAGGCATCCCATTACATTTTATGTTCTCAATGGTATTCAATGATTGGGTGGCGGATGTCGAATGCTTGTTCCTCTAAACAAGCGTCAGGAGTGTTCATTATATCATCATGAGTGATGCGATACAGTAGGACAGGCGAGGGGAGTGTGTCGAAGGTTCTGGAGATTGTAAGTAAGGTGGGCAGGGAAGGCAAATATATTCATGGCCTTGGAGAGTTTTCTTGATCCGGCAACATCATCTTGGCTGCAATTCAACTAGAAGGAAAATTGCTTCCTATCATCTATGCACTCTGATTTGTCGACCGAATGCTTCAGTTCATCACAATGGCAACCAGAACCATGCTCCGCAGTCATATCTCGCTCATTCATCGTCACACTAGGTCTTGTACCCCGTGATGATGTCGCAGGGTCGCTGTCTATGGAGAATGCATGGTTCATGTATGGGACGAACTGCACAGCAAGTGACAAACAGAAATCAGGCATTTGCATAGGAGGGCCATGTACGGGTGCAAAGCAATCGCCATGACGAGCTGAATGCCGATGCGGTATGCTTTTCCAGATCCAAGCGATGTTGAAAATGAGATAGCAATTAGACACTTTGCAAACTTATGAAGGAGGATGAGAGGAATGCTATGAGAGTTGTAGAACCCCTTGTTGGAAAATGTAATTTGAGGTGTGGCTTCTTCTGATGGCAGCCGGATTCCAATTGTATGAGTATCTCAAAGACCTTTGAGATGCTTCTGAACACTGTTGAAACATTTCATTTTGCTAACGAAACATGAAGATTCACAAACAGTGACTTTACTGCTCCAAGACGTACTCCTACATCGGCGCTTACATCACTCACCTCCATTGCAACCACAAAGCAATGATGGTATACATATCAGCTGAACTACTGCCAGATGATAGTTTTCCGATTGAGCACCATAGTATTCTACTTGCATTTGTTCTTGTTCATATGATGACCCGTGTCTTCACCCTTCCGACAATGATTCCAGCGATACATAAGCGGACTGCAAGAGTCCGTGTATCAATCCAGAGCAACCTCCAGTTCAAACAGGTATCTATGGTACTCCATGCGTTGAAAAATGTGTAGCTGGCAATGCTTGTAGTAATGAGTATTTCGATATCTTCAAAAAAGAAATCGAACTATGCTCTCTGGTTTCTTGCCCGGGGGAGTATCGATTAGCGCACTGGTGCGTCAAGCGTAACTTGAGTAGAGCTGCTATCACCGAGCTTTTCAGCAATCCCACAATAGCAACCGCCAGCAACTTTACTTCATCCCACGCTTTATTCAAAAGGTTGAACAAAATGTCCTATGCAATGGGCATCGACTGTTGCAAATCTGGCAATGTTTGTTGCAATTGTTTGGCCGAACCAAACAATCTTCGCGATGATGATTACACACATTCCCATTACCGCAATCCTGTTGCATGCCTGGAGTTCTTCATACAGCAGCCTGAGTTCAGGGAACATATGTCGTATGCTGCAGCCAAGGAATTCAATCATGCTGATGAATGTATCTACTCATGGGTGAAATCAAGCGACTGGTGGTGGAATGAACAGGTATGTGAGTTGAATTTTGTCATAGCGACAATGATTTGGACCGCTTCAATGACTACGCCGGATGGTGGGAACTACCATTGTGCCTTGCTTCGGCAGTTCAGAATAAACTCATCTTCCACAATATTCACACGATATGAAGGAATTACCGGCATATGTTAGTCTGATAAACATCGATTCGACTATTTGATCAATTACTTCCAATCTTCAAATCATCCTCGTTGCCCTTCTTCATGTTCCTCTGAAATTTCACTTTAAAGGACATCGGAAAACTACTGCCGGGACGGAACAACAAATCCATAATCAAAAGGGTATAAGGGAGGTCTTGGAGCATAGTGTTTGTCCACTCGATGCGCTTTCAACACTACATCAGCGAAATATAAATCGGTCCGGAAGCCACACGCAAACCTCCCAGACACTCCGTGTGGCCTCACCAGTGCTTCTAAGTACTTCCAGATGCTCCCAGGCCGCCCTGGAGCTTTCCAAAGTGATCTCAGACTCTGCAAAAGCATTCTCAGGTGCTCCTGAAAGAACCTGCAGTTGTGGAGGTGCATTCAGGATGCTACGACCTTTGACTATTAGAATAGTCAAATTGTGGAGCAGCCGAGAACGCTGAGCAGCGCTGCGGGAGACTTGGTGGCGTATTCTCACAGCAGTGGTTCTTGGATAACCACAAGGTATTTTGTCTTATCGTATTCGTCATTGTTACAGTCTCAAGATTCGCTACATCATAGTATGGCATACATCATTTAAGTCTCTATATATATACATACGGTCAATGTGGCCGCAGATGGTAGTCAAGCATAATCGGAGGAGCACCTGGAGACGCCGAGTGAGGGAACTTACAGATGGACCACTTGGAGGCCGTTGTAGTGAAACGATGGACCTAGAAGGCAGAGACTCCACTATCAACATTGCACCGCACCTCTCACAACAGCCAAAGAAGAATTTGTGGGACAGAGCTGTTCTGGCTTGAGGAGCGTAGGAAAATGGTGAGAAGCTATGATACTACCCGGCCATCAGAATCCATCCAGTTGCGTGGATCCTCACAATGTCGGAAACAGCGAGTGAGACCAGAAGTTGGGAAAGATAGAGTGTGTATTTTCGTTGTATGACAAGATGAGATGCAAATGAGATGATGTTCATCTGCCCCGGGGTCTCCCGACTATATACTCCGGGTCACTCATTCCAACTCTGTTACCACTGTATCTCCGTGCACCCACCATCGCTCCTTAACGATGTACTAGAAAGCCGTGATCGAGCGAGTTTTGTGGCCGAGATCGAGTGAAATGAGAGATGCACTTGGAGGCCGTGATCGAGCGAGTTCGGAGATGCACTTGGAGGTCAGGATCAAATGATGTGCGAGATACACTCCGAGCTCGTGTACGTACAAGTTTGGAGATGCGAATGGAGACCGACATTGAGTGAACTCAGAGATGCACTTGGAGGCCGTGATCGAGCGTGATTGGAGATCCACTTGGAGGCCGAGGTTGTGTGAACTCGGAGATGCACTTCGAGGCCGTGATCGAGCGAGATTCGAGATGCAATTGGAGACCAAGGTCGAGCGAACACAGACATGCACATTGCGGCCGTGATGGAGTGAGTTTGGAGATGCAATTGGAGACCGAGATTGAGTGAACTCAGAGATGCACTTGGAGGGCGTGATCGAGCGAGGTTGGAGATGCACTGGGAGGCCGTGATCGAGCGAGTATGGAGATGAACTTCCAGGATATGATCGAGCGGGATTGGAGGAGTACTTAGAGGCGGCCGATTCGGAGGGAGGCGCGATCGCAGCTGAGACTCCATTCGTTGGTTAACTTGTAATTGTGGGAATTTAGAGAGTTGAGTACAACAACATCCACCGAGAGATGAGATACTGGCTACGAGTGGGAACCTGTCGATCTTCGGATAATGCAGTACTTGGTGTATGCTGTATTCGGTGTGAACTCATGATTATGGCATGGAGAGATAGAGAGGGATGACTAAACTTCGTGTTCTTAAGTGATGGTAGACTTGAGCAGAGGAAAGAGAGAGATCACAGGAGATGAGGGAAATCATCAAGAGAAACTGGGACTTAAGAGAATTTCGTGTGCGAGTCAATTGACTATTCCTGCTATGGCACGTATCGGTCCTGATCCGGCGGGTAATAACACCGATACGAGGCCTTGTAAACCCAATCCGGCGAGTCGTACTCCTGATTACTCATAGCCGCTCGTATCATCCATATCGTTCTCATCTTCATCCCCAATCTATCACTTTCTTGGCCACAACTCCACCATCATCGCAAGAACACAAAGTTCAGTCATCCCCCTCCATCTCTCCATGCCATCATCATGAGTTAACGCTGAGTGCAGCATACACCGAGTGCAGCATACACCGAGTACAGCATAGAACGAGTACAGCATAGACCGAGTACAGCATACATCTATGATTGTCTGTCGTCCCGTCATTCTTACGATTTCGAGTTGACCCCTGAATGTAGCTTCAGCTTCCGGCGTGCCTCCCAACCTATCAACCGCCACCAGCCAGTTCTCCATAAGAGCTTGAAAGGTAAAGTCACCTGATCTCATTCCCACGGTTTCGTGTGAACTAACCGATGAATACAGTCCCAGCCCCTGGCGCGCCTCCCATCCGCCGCCTTCAGATCGACCGACTCCAGAACAACCACCTCCAAGTACTCCTCCAATCTCGCTCGATCATGGCCTGCTACAAATGTATCTCCAAACTCGCTCGATCACGGCCTCGGAGTGTATCTCTGAGTTCACTCAATCTCGGTCTCCAATTATATTTCCAAACTCGCTCAATCTCGGCCACCCAGAGCATCTCCAAACTCGCTCAATCACGGCCTCCAAGTGCATCTCTGAGTTCACTCAATCTTGGTCTCCAATTGCATCTCCAAACTCGCTCGATGACGGCCTCCAAGTGCATCTCTGAGTTCGCTCGACCTTGGTCTCCAATTGCATCTCCAAGCTCGCTCGCTCATAGCCTCAAAGTGCATCTCTGAGTTCACTCGGCCTCGGCATCCCAGTGCATCTCCAAACTCGCTCGATCACGGCCTCCCAGTGCAGCTCTGAGTGCACTCAATGTCGGTCTCCAATTGCATCTCCAAACTCGCTCGATCACGGCCTCGCAGTGTATCACTGAGTTCACTCGATCCGTGCCTCCAAGTGCATCTCCGAACTCACTCGATCACGGCCTACAATTGCATCTCTGAGTTCACTCGACCTCGGCCTCCCAGTGCATCTCCCAACTCGCTCGATCACGGCCTCCCAGTGCATCTCTGAGTTCACTCAATCTCGATCGCCAATTACATCTCCAAACTCACTCGATCATGGCCTGAGTTCACTCGATCGTCATTTTCAGGCTCACCTTGAATCCCTCAAGCACCGCCTGCACCCAGTCAAGATATACCGTGTGTAGATGGCTAGCTATATTCATACATAGATACATACATGAGAATACAAACTGAATACATGAGTCTTAAAAATCATTGAAAGATAAGTAGTAGCTCTGATCTCCAGGCTCACCAGCAGGGTTCTCAAAGAAGATGTTGTTTTTCCCAGACTGCTTTACTGTGATTCGAGGTGCTCCCAGACATACTCCACATCCTCTCAGACACTCCTGGAGGCGTGCAATGACAAAATTACATTTTGCTGATGTAGAAATGTTACGCTTTGTGTCGACGGGCGGATGTGGCAATGATATCCATTCATCTGTGAATGGACTGCTGAATACTTCGACAACATTCACTTGCATTCAATCAAGCAGCCCCATTGCGCTGTGTGTGATGCACTTACATCGTCGATTGGATAAGGGAATTCATTGTCATGGCTTTTGTTTGTTTGTTTGTAATCATATTGCATTCGGCCGCTAGTGGCCATGGCATATCCCGTACACATTCCCTCCCCGCTTCTTCCGTAACATAAAGAAACAAAAGCAAAGTCGCGAGTCCTCTTCCCCTTCTAACAAAAGAAAAACCGCCAAAAAACAACATCAACTTGTACACCCCCCCATCACTCGATTCCTCGTGATCTGAGTTCTCCACCTCCTCCACCACTCCGCTAATTCTGCCGACATCTGTACAAGATCAAAAATCCATAAGAGCCTGCGAACATTTTGCTTCTGCAAAAACAAGAGGCATTGGCAATGAAATCTTTGGCTTCTTTTAAACCTTTTCAAAGCCCTCATACCCATCTTGCCCCTCTTGCCCATCAACCCAAAGCCTTTTTTGTTCTCGTTTCCATCTCTTACACCACTTAAAAAGGTGGTCTCTTGTCTGATATTCATGCCCACACCACCAGCATTTCATATCTCTTCTTTTTCCGATCTGCAATAGGTATTTCGCAATCAGTGCATGTCCTGACTTAAGCTGCTAAAACCTTGCTGCAATCGTCTTTGTGGCTCCCATCACCGCACCGTTACCTCCCCTCTTCACTAAATCATACCGGTAACTGTGCTTTGACTTCTTCCCCATCTCTTTTATTTCTTTCTTACTTTCTTCCCACTTCACCTCAGTAAACCTTCAGCTAACATAGGAGGAAGAAACATAATGTAAAAACGGTACATCAGCAACGACCCTAGTTTCCGTCAGAAACACCCGGGTGTTCCGGACGGCTCTGACGGCTCTGACGGAACCTGCTACCCTCTGACGGAGAATTACACGCTACCCGTCGCCCAGGCGACGGGTTGCGTTGCACACCTACCTCCTTTACTTTTTGGTGACGTATACGCACCATCAGAATGACACGTGTGTTACACTCTTCACAGTGGCTACAGTTATGCTGAAGCCGTTTCACACAACGCCTGGCGATGTTTATGCCTTTCTCCGGCCGCCGCTTCTTTGGGAATGCTGCTGCTGCGTCTGGAAATCATAGCTACTAGTTATCGTTCAACGCTTTTCAAAACTTATGCATTCAGTTTGTATTCTCATCTATGTATCTATGTATCTATATAGCTACCTATCTACACACGGTATATCTGGACTGGCAGCACGCGCCTCCATTACCCCTGTATCTCCGTACACCCGCCGTCGCTCATTAAGATGTACTTGGAGGCCGTGATCGAGCGAGTTGAGAGATGCACATGGAGGCCGTGATCGAGCGAGTTGAGAGATGCACTTGGAGGCCGACATCGAGTGAAGTCAGAGATGCACTTGGAGGCCAGGATCGAGTGAACTCAGAGATGCACTTGGAGGCCTAGATCGAGTGAACTCAGAGATGCACTTGGACGCCAGGATCGAGTGAACTCAGAGATGCACTTGGAGGCCAGGATCGAGGGAACTCAGAGATGCACTTGGAGGCCGTAATCGTGCGAGTTTGGAGGTACACTTGGAAGCTGTGATTGAGTGAGTTTGGAGATGCACTTGGAGGCCGTGATCGAGCGAGTTTGGATATACACTTGGAGGTCGTGATCAAGCGAGATTGGACGAGTACTTGGAGGCGGTCGATGGACTGCGCGCCGGTTGCTGAGACTGTATTTCATCAGTTAGTTAACTCGCAACCGTTGGAATGTGACAAGGTGACTTTACCTTTGAGCTCTCATGGAGAGCTGGCTGATGGCGGTCGATCGTATATGGAGGC